>JAABUO010000110.1_pt1 | contig 222272 bp, 231 predicted proteins | sample 5559291 | NCBI WGS metagenome assembly JAABUO01 (sample SAMN10711878, study PRJNA513372) | rock metagenome | isolation source: Antarctica rocks | place: Antarctica: Victoria Land, Finger Mt sud
AATTATGCTTCTTCGAAAAGTAAACGACTGAATGAAGAATCTCATTCTCATCATATTGAAAGAGAATGTCTTTGAACACATAGTTCAAAACATTAATTTCTATCACAATCTTGTGATCTGAATTATAGTGATGAAGAATAATCTTGAAAGTGAAGATTTTCTTAAGAATGTTGAATGCAATCTGATATTTCTGAAATCAGACAAAGAGTACATCTTTTCTGATGAGACGAGTGAGCGAGATAGCTATTCTACTATAGTCATAGATAAATCTTCTATAAAAGTTCGTGAAATTTAGAAAACTTTGAATGTCTTTAACATTGATCAAGATGAGTCAATTGACAATGATGTTTATCTTGAAAGAGTTCATCTTGATCTTTTCAATGATGATTATCAATTCTAAATATAAGACTTGAGTGACGTGAAACTTGCATTTGATTCTATTTATTTGAAGATCTGCTTCTTGCAGCTTTCACAGAATGAGCTTGACATGAATCTCATGCTTGAGTTCATTGTCGAAATAAATCAAGATGTCATTCAGATAAGCTGTACAGAACTTATTTAAATGTTCATGAAGAGTATTGTTGATATACTTCTGAAATGAGACAAACTCATTACATAAATTGAAGAGCATGACTAGATACTCAAATAATTTAAATTGAGTGCAAAAGACAATGAGAGCTTCATCTTCTTCTTTGATTCAAAGTTGATTGAACGCAAAGATGATATTCAGCATAATAAAGATTTTAGCTCAACTTAAATGATTCAGCGTTTCTGAGATCAGAAGCAGAGAATATTGATTCTTGACTGTAATAACGTTCAGATCTCAATAGTTCATGCAGAAGTAAAGTTTTTCTTTAAGTTTCTTGATGAAGAGAACAGAGATGATCATTTGAGAGCGACTGACTCAAATAAAATCTTTGCTCAGATTTTCATTCAAATAACGACGAAGTTCTAGAATTTTGTTACAACTTATGTCATACAAAGCGAAGATTGAGAATTGAGCATCTTCTTTAAAATGTATGACATGATCATGAGCTTGATGCAAAGACAAGATATCAACGTTCTTCTTGAAGAAGATGTTTAAAAACTTGAAATATTTGAATGATAAAATTATGACTGAATCGACGTTCTTACTTTGTTAATAAACTTCAAGATCTTCTTGTGTCGTGAATGCAATTAAATGAAATTTCTTTTTCATTTGATGAAGATTCAGATGATAATTCTTATCATACATACTATCTTGAGAGTGAGATGAAAACTGAGCAAGAGTTAAGCTGTTCTTTGAACAGATAGTCAAAGTTGCATGACGTAATTTTGACTCATCAGAATCTAGACTAGAAGACGAGATTGATTCAAGATTTAAAAAGACATCGATTTTCTTTAAAATGATGCTAAACACTTCAATGTCTTTGACACAAGCAGCATGATCAAAGCTTTGAACTCTCAACTTAACTATGTCAAGTTGTATAAAAGATCGATTGAATTGATCTGCTCAAAAAACAACAGAAGTTCTAAAGAAAAAAGAATTTCAACATTTAATTTTTAATAAGTATTTTTTTTGAATGACTTAAAGAATACAACTAAAAGCTTCTTGTTTCAGATGAGAAACAAGATTGAATGAGATTTATTTCTTGTGAACAAGCTAAGTATTAGTTAACTTCTCATGAGTGAACGAGAAATTATATTGCTTCTTGTGAATAAATGAGAAACTGAGTTACTTCTTACAAGCAAATTGAGAACTAAATTGCTTTTTGTGAGCGAACTGAAAACTGAATTACTTCTTTCAAGTGAATGAGAAACTAGATTGCTTCTTGCAAGCGAACTGAAAACTGAGTTGCTTCTTTCAAGTGAATGAAAGACTAAATTACTTCTTGCAAGCAAACTAAATGCTGAATTGCTTCTTGTAAGCAATCTGTAGACTGAATTGCTTCTTGTGAGCAATCTGTAAACTGAATTACTTCTTGTGAGCAATTCATGAACTGAGTTACTTCTTGTGAGTGAATTGAGAGCGAGATTAAGAGAAAGTTACTTTGTTAACTTTGAACGAGAAATTTTCTTCTTGTTGATTAAGATCATAGATCTTGACAAGAAATGAGTAATAATGATTAAGATAAAAGAAGAAAAACAAGATGAGAATATTATGCTCAAAATTGACATCAATGACGTGACAATGAAGTCATGATAAACTCATGATGATGAGATACTGACTTAATTCAATAACATAAAAGAATAGTTTTTCAATGTGTTCATCGAGAATCATTGTAATTTCAATGACATGAGTAATGTCATCAATTAAAGTGACTTGATCATCAAATTCTTAAAGTCTGCAAGAGTGAGTTAATTGATGCAAGAGAAAATGATGTTGTTGCGTGAAGAATTTATTCATAAAAACATAAGCAAAGACTTTATTATCAATCAGAGTGAGAGCAAAAACTCTAGATTGAGCTTGACGTAAAATACAGAATACTATCATATGACTATCTTTGAATGTTGAATTGAATTCAAAGAGTTTCAAGACAGATTTAGCAGAAAACTTTCTATATAATTGAAGTGAGAATGAAAAGATTGAGACTAGTAGACAAGATAATATGTATACAGATCTCTGAGCGTGACTTGACTCAGAAACTAAACTTTTCTTGTGAACAGCAAGACTTCTTCATTTATATTGATAACATCATTGTCGTAAATGTTCATGATATGCAAAGTGAAGAACTTCTTATTTGAGCATTCTTTAATGATTTTGCTCGAATGTTGCAATTTGCAGTAGTAGCACAGCTTTCACTTGTTGCAGATTTTCTTGATCTCAGAAACGATCAAAGTCTTATCTTGAATGATGACAATGATGAAGCTTAAATTCATTGACTCATCGAGAAACGAGAGAGAAAGAAACGAAAATACTGTCAAAACAACAGTTACAAAGATGATGATCTTTCATCAACAGTTTGTAAAGTGAACAAAATTTTAGAGTTTAGCTAAAGTGACATTTATTGCTTAAAGCGAAATAAAATTTGAATTTAAGCTGATCTTGTTAGACTGCGATCTGCTTTTGTTGACAAAATCTGTGTTTGTTCATATGTTTCTGAACTGTATCTCGCTTTTGTTGATAAAATCTGCGTTTGTTCATATGCGCTGAGCTGAATTTCGCTTTCATGCATATGTTGCATATGTTGACAATCGCTCATCTACTCGCTCATCTACTCATCACTCTACATGCTCGCTCATCTACTCGCTCATCTACTCGCTCATTTACTCATCACTCTACATGCTCGCTCATTTACTCGCTCATCTACTCATCATTCTACATGCTCGCTTATTTACTCGCTCATCTACTCGCTCATCTACTCGCTCATCTACATGCTCAGCACTCTACTCGCTCATCTACATGCTCAGCACTCTACTTGCTCATCTACTCGCTCATCTACTCGCTCATCTACATGCTCAGCACTCTACTCACTCATTTACTCACTCATCTACTCGCTCATCTACATGCTCAGCACTTTACTCGCTCACTTACTCGCTCACTTACTCGCTCATCTACTCGCTCATCTACTCGCTCACCTACTCGCTCATCTACATGCTCAGCACTTTACTCGCTCACTTACTCGCTCACTTACTCGCTCATCTACTCGCTCATCTACTCGCTCACCTACTCGCTCATCTACATGCTCAGCACTCTACTCGCTCATTTACTCACTCATCTACTCGCTCATCTACATGCTCAGCACTCTACTCGCTCATCTACTCGCTCACTTACTCACTTATCTTCTCGCTCTATCGAATTTTCTACCGAATTTTCTATCAAACGCTCTATCAAATACTCTATCAAACTCTCTATCAAAAGTTCTATCAAATACTTTACTAAACGCGTCAATCGAGCACATAAAACACATCAAACAGTGCTTCAAACAATGCTTTCTACATGACTTTCTATCTATAGTACTTGTCATCTCAAATGCTCAACTATCTATCTTATCTACTCAATAATTTTCGCTTCGAGCTCTATAAAGTTGACGCTAGAGAGTTTGAAGTTTTCATCTTCTTTCTTTCTTCATAGTTTCTATCTTTCAGAACAACAACAATCAAAATACTTACATGTTCAGCTATCAACTCAGCTATCATCTCAGCTATCAACTCAATTACAACTCAGCTATCAACTCAGTTATTTACTCGTTCATCTACTAGTCAATCTACTCACTTCAAAACATGCTTTATGTGACGTGTTCAAACACAAATTATTCACTTCATGATTTACTTCATCATTTACTTCATGATTTTACTTCATTATTCATTGCTAATTAGCTCAATAGAAAGCATTCTTCATGAATCAATATTGAACTTTCTATCAAGCTTTCTATCAAACATTCTACATGCTTCAAAATACGCGTCGATTGAGCGCATAACATGAGTCAAACAATGCTTTAAACAATGCTTTTCACTGAGCTATCTACTGAGCTATCTACTGAGCTATCATTGTCTTTCTACTGATCTTTCGATCGAACTTTCTATTGAGCTATCTACTGAGCTATCATCGTCTTTCTACTGATCTTTCGATTGAGCATTCTACTAAGCTATCATCAATCTTTCTACTGATCTTTCTACTGATCTTTCGATCGAACTTTCTATTGAGCTATCTACTGAGCTATCATCGTCTTTCTACTGATCTTTCGATCAAGCGTTCTACTGAGCTATCGATTGAGCTTTCTACTAATCTTTCGATCGAGCTTTTTATTGAGCTATCTACTGATCTTTCAATTGAACTTTCTATTGATCTTTCTACACATTATTCAAGAATCAACTTTGTTCTCTATTGAGCATCAAATATGATTCTATCATACATTCTACGTGACTTTATATTGAACATTCTACATGACTTTCTACCTCATTAACTTTCTCATTGACTTCTTCATTGACTTTTTCAGCGCATATATTAAACTGTGTAAATAGCTATTATTTAAATAGTCAAATTAATTATTCAACGTTGCAACTATCAATGCTACAAGTGTCAGAATCGTGTTTATTGAATCAAACATCAGAATCATGTTTGTTGAATCAAACATCAAAGACGCATACTGCGCTCATAAAAGTTCTAGAGATGTTGATGCTTTTATGAATATGCATCAGCTAAAAGTGATGCAAATCTGAAACATGAGATTAAATGAATATTTGAAATATTGATCACTAAAAGCGTTAAAATTTGTCTCTGTCACTTTTTACAAATTGCAAATGTTGAACTTAAAGAGTTACTAGTCAACGCAGAGACACTCTTGACTTTAATGAATGAAACAATGATGAAGATGAAGTGAGATTGATGATGCTTAAGTTGCTGAAACTCTTCATTGATGTCAAAAATGCTTGAATTCATTGATGAAAAATGAATGATTGAGTTTCATTGAGATTTCGTCAGAAAAAAATGATGACTTGAGTGAAATAATTGACATTACGCTTCAGACAGTCAATCAATGAGAAATTTTTCATCAAAGAACATTCTTTCTTTTGATAGAAGAGATTGTAGTAGTCAACAAAGCTATTCATGTCTTACTTCAAAGTTTCACGAAGATATAAATGAACATCTTCTGTCTTGAAAGAATTGTTACAATAATGATGCAACTTGTGTTGTCAATCTGCAAAGATGAAAATGATACAAAGATCATTGACTTGATATTGACTCATTAGATTGTGAATCTTCTTATTTATGATGAGTCGTGACTTGATATAGATGATCTTGACTCGATGAGAGAAATAACAATCATCATTTACGTTCATGCGTTGTATCAGACTCTGCTTTCATGCATTCAATCAATCTTTGTCTCTTTCATACTCAGATAAGTCAAAAAGTTTCTTGAATCTAAAAGTGATGAAGACAGCAACAGAATTCACAGAAGAGTGAACGACAAGAAAAAATTGATTGTTCAAGATTTGTGCAATGATCTGAGCTATCATTGCAAGAGACTGAGAATTCAATTCTATATAAACTGAAGAACTGAGAATAATGAATGAAGACAAGATGATAACATCATGTTGTCAAACTTGATTTTGAAGCTCTTGCATTGCACAAAAGATCTCAACTGAATTTTTGATCATACTTTGAGCGAACTGTTCAACAGCACACTCATCATTGATTGAGAAATTGTGAGATGACTTCATTTGAGTGAAAGAGTAACTAGACGAGATTTCAATGTATGAAAATGTTGCAGAAAGTGTAGATCTTTTATAATGTCAGAGACTGAGCTAAACTAAAGATACTATCAATATAAAAGACTGATATTATTATTGTTACTTTAATAGAATCTAGATACAAGACAATACATCAAATAATGTATAAGATGAAAGATAAAGAATGAAAGAAAAGAATGAGAACTTGACTTCTATATACATGAATTGAGCAGAATCAAGACTAGACAGTAGTTCTATTAACTTAAGATTGCAGAAGTTCATGCACATGATTGAGATGATCAAAACAGAATTGCTGAAACTAAATTAAGATGATAATGACTAGATTAATAACTTGATTCATTGAACTAGTTCAATGAATCGAGATTATTTAAAATATCAACGATTTATGTTCTAAATCAGATTGATGATTTGACATCATGACATATTCAAAACAGAATAGAATCAAAAGATTCATAGTTAACATCATGTATAAATGAATTTCATTATCAGTCAAAACATCATTAATCAGAAACTTCTTAAACTCAATAAAAGAAAAAAGTAAAAGATTAATTAAATTTAGAATAATTATAATATTGCAAGAATCATGAATTAAAAGATTATTAATGAATCATTTGAGTAAACTTTTTGCTTCAACATGAATGTGTTGAAACAATGTTGACTTATTGATATTTTCTTGTTTGCAACTATAACTATTCATAATACTTTCAAATCATCTTTGACATCAATTAATCAATCTCTTTTGACAATAAAACATCATTGACATGATGTCAATGAGTAAGCGAAAGATGAGTATCATTATCTCGCAGAAAAATTCAATCAAGACGAAGAATATACATGAGAAATTGAACAAGCTGCAAGTACTTTATGAGCTCAACAAATGTAGAAACAATAAATTGATGCTCTGAGAGAAGATGAGAAGATTGACAAAGATGATAGAAAAGCTGACACATCAACGCGTCACTGCATTGACTGTTAATCAACGCATGAAGAATCAGCTAAAGAGATTGAAAAAGATAATGAGCAGACTTGAAAAGAAGTTCACGAAGAAGAAAAGACGTGTTGACAACTGAGTGAAGAGAGTAAACAAGAAGTCAATGACATCGTTTGAGAATCATTTTGTTCTTAGCATCAACGTTGTGTCATCAGTGCAAAATCATTACAAGAAATTCAAGATTAAGATCTTCATTACAAAGAAAAAAAAGATCAAGAGAATCATGACAACAACAACAGAAAACATAGTGAGATGAGCAAGAGAGATTGATGTCGACGAGATGCTATCAACATGCAAAAACATAGAAGCTATGAAGAAATAATCAAATCTACTGATATTTTGAATCAAGATAAAAGACAGTAAAAGAATATTGAAGAAAAATGATTTTTGAATCAAAAAGATTTCATTGAATGCAAGTCTGTGTGAAGTTAGTTTCAAGATAGTGATACATGAAATTAAAGTTGAAGAAATGTGTAAAGACATAAAGAAGAAGAGAATGAAAGCACTCATCAAGATCAACAAAGATATACACTTAAAGATGATGATTAAGAAAGTTGAGTGACTCACAAAGAATAGTGAACAGAAGAGATACGTCTCACTGATGATACATGTAGTCAGCGCTGAGATGATGAACAAGCTAATTGATGAGAGAATATATCATGAGATCAACATAAAAATCACGCAGTTCTATGATTCAAATTGTAGAATACATCAATGTTTAAAGTATCAAGACTATGATCATAAGACATATGAATACAGAAATAAGTAAAGATGCGTTTACTGCACGCTAAATCATTGCTTGAAGCATTGTTTTCATAAACAGACTCAAAACATGTAAAAATGTGAAATGTGTCAAAGTACATACAAAGTCTTTGATTCTCAATGTCATAAATGACAGATTGAAAAAGAAAGAATAAAGAGAGTCATGAAACACAAATCTCTATATCACGTTGTACAAGAGCAAAGAGAACTCAAAGCGATGATGTTGAAGATATTCACAGAAACATTTATCAGTCTGAAATCACTGATAAACAATGACTTGAAGAGAAAACAGAGATGCTCAACAAATAAAGTCATCTGCTCAGCATAATTATCACATTCAAAAACATTATATTGAATCATTTAGTCAAAAAGTCAAAAATAAATGAGTTGAAGTCAACATTAATTACATCAATTTTAATATCATCTTCTTTTGAAAATCTTACAAGAGAAGTAAGCATATTGCAAACATTCAAGAGAACATCAAACAGCTTTGAATGTAAACTTTAATATCTCAGCAAAAGAAGCTTTGAATACTACAGTACAACGTTCACAAGTTCAGAGAAAAGATGATGATAGTGCTATTACATGAGAAAAAAACTAAGAATTATGACATTTTGATTCTTTAAGAACTCTGATGATTTGATGAGAACTTCAGAGCGTACTGCTCAGCAACTGTCAATTTCACGCTGAAGAATAATGAAAGTAGAATCTGTTTCTACATAAACAAGAGAATTGATAGCAACATCTGATATTCAATATGACACTTCAAAGATGTAAACACAATTACATTACAGACATTAATAAATGACACACAGATGACTTAGAAAGTTATACACATTCACGAAGCATACAATTCATCACTCAGAAATCACGAAGTTATTCATGAAAAAGAAAGTCTTTCAAACATCAAAAAAACATTACACATGTCGAGAGAATGCATTCTTGTAAAAGACTTTAATCTGCATCATTTCACATAAGAAGAATCATTCTACTCAAGATAACATTTATTATCAAATGATTTAATTGAAATAATCACAAATGTTAATGCATCGTTGATGCTATCTTGAGACATGATTACAAGAAATTATCAGAGATTTCAAATGACAATAGATTTGATTTTCACGACAGATGACATTATGAATCAATTAATATGATGCAAAATCAATGAAGAAATGAAAAACTTTTCAGATCATCTGTCGATATAAACAATTATAAATTTCAAAGTTTGCAAAGAATCAGCGTGAAAATTACGTTGTAATTGAAAGACAATGAATGAAGAGAAGTTCATCAATACTCTGAAAGAACAAATGTTGAAATCATTGTTGAATCATGAGATGAAACGTTGATGCATAGATGAATACACTAAGCAACTGCTGAATGCATTAAAGAAGATCATTGAGATTTTCATTCTTTGAACGAGATCACACGAAATGATCAAAGCAGAATGAACGAAGAAGTGTATAAAGATCATCAAGAGCATGCAATAAATGAGAAGAAGTTGTTGAATCATCAACGATTGAACAAAGTACATTCAAGCATATGACAAGAAGAGCAAGATCATCAGAAAACAGAAATGCAATGAATATTGAAAGATCATGCAGAACGTTGAACAATTCTCAAGAAAGCTGTTCAAAACTGTGAAATGAACAAGAAATGCAATCGCAGACACATTGACTTAAGCGACAATTCTTTCTCTGATCAAGTCAAAATGCTTCAACATCATTACAACAATGCAAAATAAGATGAAAATGATGTTTCAGACTCACTTTTCATCATCTTCAGAAATTTTCATGCTGAACACAGAAAACTTCAAGTACTCATTCTTGATTGAGAATGACATCTTGCTGACACATTGCAAGATTAAGAAAGTCACTTACAAAATGATGCTTAACAAGACTTTGAGACACACAGAATACATAAATAAAATAATGCGCAGACTCGTTGACAGTACATCAGAACAAATACACTCTCTTTTTGAAAGATGTTTGCAGAAGAGAATACAGTCAACTCAGTTTAAGAGCGCGATCACAATAGTGATGCAAAAGTCAGACAAGAAGAACTACTTTAATGCAAAGATATATAAATCAATTGTGTTATTCAACATACTGAGTAAAATATTGAAGTTCATCATATTTGAACATTTGTAAAACATCATAAAAGTGTGTAACTCAATATTGAACATTCAGATGAGAGTTTGCAAACACAAATTAACAAATATGACTTTGCAACTGATTATAGAAAAGATACACATTGTATGAAGTGACACAAGAAGAAAAGTAGTTTCACTGCTGAGTCTGAATAAAAAAAGTGCATTCAACAATGTAGCACATAGCAGACTTTTGCATGACATGAAAAAAAGAAAAGTTTTCAGACTGCTTCTTGAATTTGTGAAGAACTTTCTGAAAAATCGATGCATTATGATCACAATTGATGACTACATGATGATGAAATGCAGCATGAACGTTGACATATCACAAGACTCTTTACTATCATCAATATTATATTTATTCTACAACGTGAACTTGTTAAAAGCATGTGATGACATCAGATTGAGAACAAGCTTCACAGATTTCATAAATGACATCAATATTTTAATATATGAGAAATTCATGAAGCGTAACTGCAAAGTTTTTAGCAAGATTTATGATAGATGCAAACAGTGATCAAAAATGCACAACATCAAGTTTTCAAAAACAAAGCATGAGCTGATTCACTTTATGAAAACTTCTAAGTGATTCAATATAAATGTTGACATAAAGCTGATGAAACATCAGATTAACTTGAAATCAAATATCAGAATTTTGAAAGTTCAACTGAACTTCAAGCTGAAATGAGCGACTCACATGCATCATGTCAAAGCAAAACTAGTGATTAAACAAAAAGTCATGCAAACAATCATTAAGTTTACTTGAGATTCATTAATGATGATGAGAAAGCAAATATACTTCGTGATGACACACTTTCTGCTTAATCATAAAGTCATCATATGATACATGTTACAGAAAGTGAAGAATCATTGAAAAGATCTGAACGTCAAGCTGAGATCAGTACAAGAAAGAGCATTGCAACAAATCATTGACATTTATCATGTGACATTAACAAAGACTTTACAGATAGAAACAAACACAGCGTTGATAAATATTCATCTACGAAAGCTGATACAAAAGTCAATAACAAACATAAACTTTCAAAAATCAAATAAAGTTATTAAGATGATGATGCGTTGAATTTGCAACAACTTGATATTCAAAAGAGATTGAAAATCAAAGCTGTGTAAAACATCTTTGCAGTTAAAGCAAAAGTGAATGAAAGAAACACTTGAATAAACAAAGATGAAGTAAAGTCATCTCTACATGATGATTCTCTGATCAGAGTCATCGAGAATAATTATAGTCATAAATGTTACGATTCTAGCTACGCATCTTCGTTGATAGCTATGTTGATGACTATGTTGATGATTATGTTAATGACTATGTTGATGACTATTCTGAGAGCTATCGTCGATCGCTCGTCGCTAGAACATAGACTTGTTTCGAAGTCAACTCTATTCAGAGTTAGCTTATGTTTTTCTGAGTCATATAAATAGTCGACTCTTCTCTTCTAGATACTTTTCTTTCTTAGCATTTATATACTCGTTACATTACACTCATATGACTCGCTCTATGCTGATCTCTAACATTATATAAATGCTTCTTCGTTACAGACGAAGTGAAATAATCTGCATCGATTTCTTCGAATGCTTCTGCTAGTAGTTCTTCAACTCTCTATCGACTTTGATCTAGCGACTTGCGTTCGTGCAGCAGCACTCATCTTTCTCTTCTCGTGAGCTGATTCAGCGAGAATAAACAAAAGATTCGAACTCATGCGCTGATCAGCGAGTATAAACAAACGATTGAAATCATTCGACTAGATCAAAGATCAGCGAATTAACTGTTCATTCAGATTCGCAAGAAATTCTTCGAATTTGTTGAACAATCAAACGAGATCAGTCATAGAACTGCGTGAAGTCTCTATCTCGAGAAGCAAATTCTCAGTGAGTCTGCTTCAATGACATCGTCAATGCGATGATCTACTCGCTCTCATCGCTCTACTCATCAGTGAATCTGATCATACGTTCACGTGCAACTAGTGAGTCTGCTACAATGACGAGCTCAAAGTTGATCTCTTCAATGAGCAAGTTGATCAGTGAGTCTGCTTCAATGACATTGTCAATGCGATGATCTATCTTCTCATTGTTCTACTCATTAGTGAATCTGATCATACATTCACGTGCAACTAGTGAGTCTGCTACAATGACATCTTTCGTCAATGCGATGATCTATCTATTCACATCGCTCTATCTATCAGTGAATCGATCTGTCGACTCGTTCGCGTGCAACTAGTGAGTCTGCTTCAATGACACTTCTACCTTGCATAGTGAGCCTGCTACAATAGGCATTTCGATTCTACACAAGACTAAGAAAATACATTCATGCGAACATGAATTGTTGAAGAGAGAGAATAATGTTACGATTCTAGCTACGCACCTTCGTTGATAGCTATGTTGATGACTATGTTGATGACTATGTTGATGATTATGTTGATGACTATGTTGATGACTATTCTGAGAGCTATCGTCGATCGCTCGTCGCTAGAGCATAGACTTGTTTCGAAGTCAATTCTATTCAGAGTTAGCTTATGTTCTTCTGAGTCATATAGATAGTCGATTCTTCTCTTCTAGATACTTTTCTTTCTTAGCATTTATATACTCGTTACATTACACTCATATGACTCGCTCTATGCTGATCTCTAACAATAAATAAGACAATGTTAATAAGTTAACATTGTTTAGACACATTTGCATTGAAGCAAAGAGTTTACTTGAACGATAGCGACAGTAGAAAGAATGTTATGATGATTGCGATGAGAATTAACTGAGAGCTAAATAAGAGATTGAGAAAATCGACTTTAATCATCACTCATCATGAAGAACTGAAAGAATTGATCGCAAGAATGAAACATCTTGCAGATGTAATAACAGAGAATCAAGAATGTCATAAAAAGATATACAAAGTATACAGTGATAGTCAAACTTCTTTGAAAACAGTGAAAGCTATGATATCAATAAAAGATCAGACACGTTTGCAATGAGTTCAGATTGCACATGAAAGCATTTAATCTTGAAAAGTCACGCTGAAGCTATATTGGGTGACGAGACATGCAGAAATACTCAAAAATGAAGCAATGAACAAGATGATTAACAATGCACATGATTTGTCTTTATTGCTGACTGAGCATCAGCGCATTGAAGTGATGACGAGATTGATGCTCATACAGAAACAGATCAGATAAACATGAAGAATAGTCTGAAAAGAAAGATTCAACGCAGCTCATTTTCAATATCTGATATCAAAAATGACACATCAACATCTGTGACTGCACAAAAGTTATGCAAAGTCTCACAGCGCATTATTGACGCAGCTATGCATAAGAAAAATTGACTTCAATCAATTTCTACATGAGAGATGAGTATTTAATGTTGCTATGACAATGTGCAAGTGTGACAAAGATCAAATGTCAATCAAGCACATTTTATTAACATGTCTCAGATGAAAAGTAGAATGAAAAGCAATGCAATGAGAAAAGAACATCACGAACTTGAGAAAGCTTTTAGAAATCATGAGCGCAATGATGATGATCATTCGAATGATACTCTCAATGAGCATACTGAATCAATTTCAAGCTGTGACATCATTGAAGAATTAAATGAAAGAGAGAAAGAATAAAAGAGAAACAGATTCATAAAGTTCTTGCATTGAGAACAGTTATAGTATAAAGCGCAGAAAGAAGCGATTTTTGATGCGAAAAGAACGCTGTGCTAACGCAGCGCTCGCTACAGTATATAAAATCTTGCATAGATTCATAATGAATGTTGAATTGAGTAAGAATTAAAAATAATAAAAAAAGATTATTAATGAAAGAAAAGAGAATCAATGAATAAAAATATGATAAAAGAAAATTAATTCTTTATTATATGTAAATTCTAAGTTATTTACTTCAAAATTTTCTATTCAAAAATGAGTTGTTATTTTAACTTAATAAACAAAGATGTGAAACAGAAAGATTAATGATTTACTATGTTTAAACTTTAAGTTTTTCACTTCAACATCAATGACAGCAAGCTTTAAACAAAAAAAGAAGAAGCAGCTGATTATTAATAGTTAAGTTACAAGTCAGACAGCTGAAGTTTTTTTTTTAGTTTTTTTTATTTCTTCAAGTTTTACGTGCTTATATAGTTTATGACTATGAAACATGATGTTATCTATCTAAATAATCACACTGAAGCACTGTGTGTAAGCTAAACTACATGTATTCTAGCTTTAGTCATTGCAGTATATTTTCTCATTGCTCAGTCAAATTATTTGTGTATGCATATGAGTATGCAATCTATTTATATAATCAAGTGATCATATCAACAAATTGAAATTATGAAAGCTGATCACTTCAATGTGAACTTTTATTTGCTGTTTGATTATCTAGTTAAGTAAGTTAAATGAGTTTTGATTTATGTATAAAAGCTGATCACTTCAACTTGAGCTTTCATTCACTGTTTGATCATTTAATCAAGCAAGCTAAATGAGCTTTGATCTGTGTATGAAAGTTGATCACTTCAACGTAAACTTTCAAGTTTGCTGTTTGATTGTTTAAATGAAAAGATTAAATGATTGATCAATGTATTATAAAAGTTAATCACTTCAACGTGAGCTTTCAAATTTGTTGTTTGCTCATTTAGATGAAGAGATTAAATGATCAATCAATGTATTATGAAAGTTGATCACTTCATCGTAAGCTTTCACATTTGCTGTTTGATTATCTAGATGAAAAAACTAGACAATCAATCAATGTATTATGAAAGTTGATCACTTTGACGTAAGCTTTCAAGTTTGCTGTTTGATCATTTAAATGAAAAGACTAAATGATTAATTGATGTATTGTGAAAGCTGATCACTTCAATGTGAACTTTCATTCACTGTTTGATCATTTAGTTGAGCAAGTTAAATGAGCTTTGATCTGTGTGCAAAAGCTGATCACTTCGATGTGAGCTTTCAAATTTGCTGTTTGATTATCTAGCTGAGTGAGCTAAATGAGCAATCGATGTATTGTGAAAGTTGATCACTTCAATGTAAGCTTTCGTTCGCTGTTTGATCATCTAATTGATCAGACTAAATGAACTTTGAGTTGTTTGTAAGCATTGTGATGCAATGCTTGATCTGTGTATGTGAAAGCTGATCACTTCAACGTGAGCTTTCATTTGCTGTTTGATTATTTAGTTAATCAGATTAAATGAGTGATCTGTGTATTGTGAAAGTTGATCACTTCAACATGAGCTTTCGTTTGCTGTTTGATCATTTAGTTAGTTAAACTAGATGAGCAATCTGTATATTGTGAAAGCTGATTACTTTGACGTAAGCTTTCGTTTGCTGTTTGATCTTCTAGTTAGTCAGACTAAATGAGTGATTTGTGTATTATGAAAGTTAATCACTTCGACGTGAGCTTTCATTCGCTGTTTGATCATCTAGTTAAGCAGACTAGATAAGCTTTGAGTTGTTTGTGAGCATCATGATGCAATGCTCGATCTGTGTATTGTGAAAGCTGATTACTTCAACGTGAGCTTTCGTTCGCTGTTTGATCACATGATCATTTGATCACGTAATCTTGTTGTTTGTGAGCATCGCATTGCAATGCTCAATCTGTGTATGTGAGCGTAACATGCGCATATCACGCTGTTACTGCTCTGTCGATGAGATTGTTCAGCTCTTCTGACAAGCATAACTTGCAGAAGATTCGTAGTCAGCATCTTGTACAGATAAATCTCGTTGTTGATCAGACAGCTGAAGTAAAAGCAGAAGCAGAAGCAGTTGATAATTAAGCTACAAGTCAGACAGCTGAAGCAGAAGCAAAAGCAAAGAAATAATGTAATATTTTCAACTGATCAATTGAAGCAAGACATGCATATCAGAAAAGTCTCAAAGAGATTCTATTAGCTGCGTAGTTTATTTAAAATGAATCGTTTGAAGCAATAAAATATAAAATGGGAATTTTCAACTTTATAGAGTCTGATAACTGCTAGATTTAGTCGTGTCAGAGACTGAGCTAAACTAGAGATACTATCAATATAAAAGACTGATATTATTATTATTACTTTGATAGAATCTAGATACAAGACAATACATCAAATAATGTACAAGATAAAAGACAAAGAATGAAAGAAAAGAACGAAAGCTCAACTTTTATATACATGAATTGAGCAGAATCAAGACTAGACAGTAGTTTTATTGACTTAAAATTGCAAAAGTTTGTGCATATGACTGAGATGATTGAAACAGAATTGCTGAGACTAAATTAAGATGATGATAACTAGATTAATGACTTGATTCATTGAACTAGTTCAATGAATCGAGATTATTTAAAATATTAATGATTTATGTTCTAAATTAAATTGATGATCTGACATCATGACAGTAGTTTCTCTCTTCAAGACTGAGCTTTTGCAAGATGATGAGAAGAAACAAGATGAAATGAGAAAGAATTAAAAATGAAGATTGAAACGAAACAAGAATTGATGTGAACGCATTTTAATGTAATGAAGCACAGATGAAACTAAAATAAATCTGAGTTACATCTGAGTTAAGTTTGAGCAAGATGTCTGAAGAATAAGATGAGATAAGACGCATTTTAACGTGATGATGCACAGACAAAATTAAAACACATCTGAGTCACATTTGAGTCAAATTTAAATGAAATGTCTGAGTCAAATCTAAACAAGATTTGAGTTAGATTTAAACAAGAAAGAGATGAAATGCAGTTTAATGTGATGATGCATAGTAAAACTAAAATACATTGAAGTCACATCTGAATCAAATTTAAACAAAATGTCTGAGTCAGATTTAAACAAAATCTGAGTCAAATCTGAGCTGAGTCAAGATGATGAAGATTGAACTTAAAGTTCTTGACATTAACATTGAGATATCACACATGACAGTATATGTGATTCTTTGACGACAGAGTTGACGAGATGATATTCATTGAATGTTTGCTCATAATTATTCAGAAGATGAAAAGACTCTTAAGTAGAAAAGTAATTTTCTCAATTGATGTAATACTTGAGCAAAGATGAATTATAACATTTATCACGCTTAAAGTTTAATATGCTGTTTACATATCAGAATCTTTTATCATTCTTAATGATAATGAGTTCTTGAGATTTCTGATGTTGACTCGAAAGAAAGTCACTTGCAATATGATTCAAAAGAATGACATGAAAGATTGAATGAATCTTCATAAATGTTGAAAGATTTAACTCAATGATCAGAAAATTATTCTTGAAGACACGCTTGATCTTGAAAAGATCAACATTATGATCATTTAACTTAACAACGAGATGAATGATGCTGAAATTATGAGCATTCAATCAAACTTCATCTTCAACGAAGTATTTAAAACAAGAATGATGAAAAAGATTGACATTAAATTTGTAGATGATTTGAGCTATAAGCATTTTATCACGTAAATGCTCAGTTAATTTCTTCATCTTCTTGATGAACTCTTCAACATTGATTAACTTGTTTCGAGCTTGAAACATAAAATTCTCAAGCAAAGATTCAAAAGACTTGAAGTTTAGACGTGAGTTTTGACTTAAATTGATTCAGAAGAGTGATGTTAAAGTGATTAATGATGATATGTTATTGATGACAAATTCAATTTTAGAAAGTTACTTAATTCAATCATTCTGCATGTAGTTGATGAAGACTTAAAGATAATGCTTCATGACAGCATTGACTTTCTTGATTTGATCATCAATCTCAAAGTGATACATCATTAATAACTTGATGTTTATTTTCAGCATTTTACATATATGCTTTCAAACATCGAAGATGAATTGTGTGTTTTGATCAGACATGAAGAACTCAAGTAAATCATGATGTTTTCAAACATGAGCATAAAAGCAGTTGATAACTTCTTCAACTTTTATAGAAGTGATGAGAACTAAATGTCTCATTTTGATAAAATGATCAATGAAGATTAAAACATATTTATATGTGATACTCATGAAGATATTGAGCGATAAAGAATTTACATAGTTCATGAAGATATCACATCAACAATGTTCAAGAACTGAAAGAGAACACAATCATTCTTGAGTTCATTGTCTAAAGAGCTTAAAACGTGTGCACATATGACAGTTTTATATGAAGCATTGAACATACTTATAAATGTTTGATCATCAGTAAACTCAGCTGATTAGTTCATAACTTTTTGCTCTTTCTGAATGATTATTGATGACATTATCATGAATGAGCTGAATGATATGAAGATGTAGTTTATTTAAGTTGAGCATGTACTTTCTTTCTTGAAAGTACAGATGATTCTCATGTTCTTTACACTCAACTAGAGAGATCTTGTTGTGATGTCATGCTTCATTGCAAAGTACTTCAATTATCTGAGCTGCGAATTTGTCATTGATTTCAATTTACTCTCATAATGTCTGAGTGAGAATGTCAGCAAAATCTTTATCAAGATTCAGAATGTTTTGATCTAGTTGAGACTTAACGTCTTCAACGTTGAATTCTTCGATTTTTAAATTCATGAAAGCTAAAATTTGCAAAAGTGCTGAGGTAATTGAGAACAGATGTAACTGAACTGAATCTAAAGTAATGATTTGTGACTGAAGCTTCATGATCTTGATGTTGAAGACATTGAAGACGAAATTCTTAACAATATTGAGATCTAAAACATGAGTTTTCAGAATTGTTTGATGTTGATATTAATGTCAAAAATCAAATGTATTTCTCTTTTTAAAGAAATCTTCTGAGCGACGTGTCAGAGCATTCAACTTATCATCAATCTTATCAAAATGATAAGCGATGCAATAGTTGAATTTAGACAGAAACTCACTTCAACGAGCTTGATGACAACTCAACTGTTTAATTGACATGAAATACTTAAGATTTTTGTGATTCATGATCATCTCAACAGAATAGATAAAATCTTCAAGCTCTGATTATCATTTCTTAAAAGTGCAAACAATGATTATGAGTTCTTTATCGTAGATCTCGTAGTTACACTCAACTGAATTATGCTTCTTTGAAAAGTAAGCGACTGAATGAAGAATCTCATTCTCATCATACTGAGAGAGAATGTCTTCAAATACATAGTTTAAAGCATTGATTTCTATCACAATCTTGTAATCTGAATTATAATGATAAAGAATAATCTTGAAAGTGAAGACTTTCTTAAGAATGTTGAATGCAATCTGACATTTCTGAAATCAGACAAAGAGTACATCTTTTCTGATGAGATGAATGAGCGAGATAGTTATTCTACTATAGTCATAGATGAATCTTTTATAAAAGTTCATGAAATCTAGAAAACTTTGAACGTCTTTAACGTTGATCAAGATGAGTCAGTTGACAATAATGTTTATCTTGAAAGAATTCATCTTGATTTCTTCAATGATGATTATCAATTTTAGATACAAGACTTAAGTGATGTGAAACTTGCATTTGATTATATTCATCTGAAGATTTGCTTCTTGCAACTTTCGCAGAATGAGCTTGACATAAATCTCATGCTCAAGTTCATTGTCTAAATAAATCAAGATATCATTCAAATAAACTGTACAAAACTTATTTAAATGTTCATGAAGAGTATTGTTGATGTACTTCTGAAACAAGACAGACTCATTACATAAATTGAAAAGCATGATTAAATACTCAAATAATTCAAATCAAGTGTGAAAGACAATGAGAACTTCATCTTCTTCTTTGATTCAAAGTCAATTGAACGCAGAAATGATATTCAGCTTGATAAAGATTTTAGCTCGATTTAAATGATTCAGCGTTTCTGAGATCAGAAGCAGAGAATATCGATTCTTGACTGTGATAATGTTCAAATCTCAATAGTTCATGCAGAAGCAAAGTTCTTCTTTGAGTTTCTTAATGAAGAGAACAGAGATGATCATCTGAAAGTGATTGACTTGAATGAAATCTTTGCTCGGATTTTCATTCAGATAACGACGAAGTTCTAGAATTTCATCACGATTCATGTCATACAAAGCAAAGACTGAGAGTTGAGCATCTTCTTTAAGATGTATGACATGATCATGAACTCAATGCAAAAACAAAATATCAACGTTCTTCTTGAAGAAAACATCTAGAAACTCAAAATATTTGAATGATAGAATTGTAACTGAATCGACGTTCTTACTTTATCAATAGACTTCAAGATCTTCTTGTGTCGTAAATGCAGTCAAATGAAATTTCTTTTTCATTTAATAAAGATTCAAATGATGATTTTTATTATATGTACTATCTTGAAAGCAAGATGAGAATTGAGCAAGAGTTGAACTGTTCTTTGAACAGATAGTCAAAGTCGTGTGACGCGATTTTGACTCATTAAAGTCTAGATTAGAAAACAAGATTGACTCAAGATTCAAAAAGACATCAATTTTCTTTAAAGTGATGCTAAACACTTTAATATTTTTAACATGAGCAGCATGATCAAAGCTTTGAATTCTCAACTCAATTATATCAAGTTGTATAAAAGATTGATTGAATTGATTTGCTCAAGAAACAATAAAAGTTCTAAAGAAGAAAGAATTTCAACACTTAATTTTTGATGAGTATTCTTTTTAAATGACTTGAAGAATACAACTAGAAGCTTCTTGTTTCAGATGAGAAACAAGATTAAATGAAGTTTATTTCTTGTGAATGAGTTGAGTATTAATTAACTTTTCATCAGCAAACGAAAAATTATATTGCTTCTTGTGAACAGATGAAAAACTAAGTTACTTCTTGCAAGTGAATTGAGAACTGAATTGCTTTTTGTGAGCAAACTGAAAACTGAATTGCTTCTTTCAAGTGAATGAAAGACTAGATTGCTTCTTGCAAGCAAACTGAAAACTGAGTTGCTTCTTTCAAGTGAATGAGAAACTAAATTACTTCTTGCAAGTGAACTGAATGCTGAATTACTTCTTGTGAGCAATCTATAGATTGAATTGCTTCTTGTGAGTGATTTGTAAACTGAATTACTTCTTATGAATGATTCATAAATTAAGTTGCTTCTTGTGAGTGAATTGAGAGTGAGATTGAGAGAAAGTTACTTTGTTAACTTTAAACGAGAAATTTTCTTCTTGTTGATTAAGATCATAAATCTTGATGAAAAATGAGCAACAATGATTAAAATAAAAGAAGAAAAACAAGATGAGAATATTGTGCTCAAAATTGACATCAATGACGTGATGATGAAGTTATGATAAACTCATGATGATGAGATATGAACTTAATTCAATGATATAAAAGAATAGTTTCTTGATGTGTTCATTGAGAATCATTGTGATTTCAATGACATAAGTAATATCATTAATTAAAGTGACTTGATCATCAAATTCTTGAAGTCTGCAAGAATGAGTTAATTGATGCAAGAAAAGATGATGTTGTTGCGTGAAGAATTTATTCATAAAGACATAAGTAAAGACTTCACTATCAATCAGAGCAAGAACGAGAACTTTAAATTAAGCTTAATGTAAAATACAGAATACTATCATGTAATTATCTTTGAATGTTGAATTGAATTCAAAGAGTTTCAAGACAAATTTAGCAAAAAACTTTCTATATGATTGAAGTGAGAGTGAAAAGATTGAGATTAGTAGACAAAATGATATATATACAGATTTCTGAGCATGACTTAACTCAGAAACTAAACTTTTCTTGTGAACAGCGAGACTTCTTCATTTATATTGACAACATCATTGTCGTAAATGTTTATGATATGCAGAGTGAAGAGCTTCTTATTTGAGCATTCTTTAACAATTTTGCTTAAATGTTGCAACTTGCAGTAGTAGTACAGCTTTCACTTGTTGCAGATTTTCTTGATCTCAGAAATGATCAGAATCTTATCTTGAATGATGACAATGACGAAGTTTAGATTCATTAACTCATTAAAAGATGAAAGAGAGAAAGACGAAGATACTGTTGAAACAACAGTTACAGAAATGATGATCTTTGAACTCAAAGAATTACTAGTCAATGCAAAGATGCTCTTGACTTTGATGAATGAAATGATGATGAAGATGAAGCAAGATTAACAATGCTTAAGCTGTTGAAACTCTTCATTGATGTCAAAGAATGCTTGAATTCATTAATGAAAGATGAAAGATTAAGTTTTATCAAGATTTCATTAAAAGAAAATGATGACTTGAGTAAAATAATTGACATTGCGCTTCAGACAGTCAATCAACAAGAAATCTTTCATCAAAGAACATTCTTTCTTTTGATAGAAAAGATTGTAGTAGTCAACAAAGTTATTCGTGTTTTACTTCAGAGTTTCATGAAGATATAAATGAGTATCTTCTGTCTTGAAAGAATTGTTGCAGCAATGATGCAACTTATGTTATCAATTTGCAAAGATGAAAATGATACAAAGATCATTGACTCGATATTGACTTATTAGATTGTAAGTCTTCTTATTTATGATGAATCATGACTCAACATAGATGATCTTGACTTGATGAAAGAAGTAATGATCATCATTCATATTCATGCGCTGTATCAGACTCTGCTCTCATGCATTCAATTGATCTTTGTCTCTCTCATATTTAAATATGTCAAGAAGCTTTTTGAATCTAGAAGTGATGAAGACAGTGACAGAGTTTGCAAAAAGATGAATAATAAAAAGAGATTGATTGTTCAAGATTTATGCAATGATCTGAGTTATTATTGCAAGAAACTGAGAATTTAACTTTATATAAATTGAAGAATTGAAAACAATGAACAAAGATGAAGTGATAACATCATGTTGTTGAACTTGATTTTGAAGCTTTTGCATTACGCGAAAGATCTCAACTGAATTTTCAATCACACTTTGAGTGAACTGTTTAACAACACACTCATCATCGATCAAAAGATTGTGAAGCGACTTCATTTGAGCGAAAGAGTAACTAGATGAGATTTCAACATATAAAAACATTACAGAAAGTGTAGATCTTTCATAATGTCAAAGACTGAGCTAGATTAAAAATACTATTAATATAGAAAACTGATATTATTATTATTACTTTGATAGAATCTAGATACAAGACAATACATCAGATAATGTATAAGATGAAAGACAAAGAATGAAAGAAAAGAATGAGAGCTTGACTTTTATATACATGAATCGAGCAGAATTAAGACTAAACAATAGTTTTATTGATTTAAGATTGCAAAAGTTTGTGCACACAACTGAGATGATCAAAACAAAATTGCTGAGACTAAATTAAAATGATGATGACTAGATTGATGACTTGATTCATTGAACTAGTTCAATGAATTGAAATTATCTAAGATATCAATGATTTATGTTCTAAATTGAGTTGATTATCTGACATCATGACAAGTCGAGTGCTAGATGAATTCTTCTAAATCTGATGAGACTTTCGACAAAAAATAAAAAACGACACAGGTTTTGCATACAACGATATCATTATATGTGAAACCTGAATCATTTTTTTGAATTTGTTAAGAGTCTCATCAAAATTTTAAAAAGTGCAAAATAAGAATCAGATTTGTAAAATCAATCTCACTATTTTCTCAGTGCTTCATATGTAGTATATTCAATACTTCATATGTAATCTATTCAGTGCTTCATATGTAGTATATTCAGTGTCTTATGTGTGATCTATTCAGTGCTTCATATGCAATCTATTCAGTGCTTTCTATGTGACTTACTCAATGCTTCATATGTGATCTATTCAGTGCTTCATATGTAGTATATTCAGTGTCTCATATGTGATCTACTCAGTGCTTTATATGCAATTTATTCAGTGCTTCATATGTGACTTACTCAGTGCTTCATATGTAGTATATTCAGTGTCTCATATGTGATCTACTCAGTGCTTTATATGCAATTTATTCAATGCTTCATATGTGACTTACTCAGTGCTTTATATGTAGTATATTCAGTGCTTCATATGCAATCTATTCAGTGCTTCATATGTGACTTACTCAGTGCTTCATATGTAGTATATTCAGTGCTTCATATGCAATCTATTCAGTGCTTCATATGTGACTTACTCAGTGCTTCATATGTGATCTATTCAGTGCTTCATATGTAGTATATTCAGTGCCTCATATGTGATCTACTCAGTGCTTCATATGTAGTATATTCGATGCTTCATATGTAGTATTTTCAGTGCTTTATATGTGATCTACTCAGTTCTTCATATGTGATATATTCAGTGTCTCATGTGTGATCTATTTAGAGCTTCATATTTAGTATATTCAGAGCTTCATATGTAGTATATTCAATGCTTCATACGTGATCTATTCAATGCTTCATATGTGATCTATCTAGTGTCTTTTATGCGACTTATTGAATAGATCGTATATACTACATATAAAGAACTGGGTAGATCACATATGAAGCATCGAATATACTACATATGAAGCACTGAGTACGTCACATATGAAGCACTGAGTAACGTCACATATGAGGCACTGAATATACTACATATGAAGCACTGAGTAGGTCACATATGAGGCACTGAATATACTACGTATGAAGCACTGGGTAGGTTAGATATGAAGCACTGAATGTACTACGTATGAAGCACTGAATAGATTGCATATAAAGCACTGAGTAGATCGCATATGAAGCATTGAGTAGATCACATATGAGACACTGAATATACTACATATGAAGCATTAAATAGGTCACATACGAAGCACTGAATATACTACATATGAAGCATTGAATATACTACATATAAAGCATTGAGTAGATCATATAAGAGACACTGAATAGCCGCATATGAAGCATTGAATAGGCTACATATGAAGCACTGGGTAGGTCACATACGAAGCACTGAATATATCACATATAAAGCATTGAATATACTACATATGAAGCACTGGGGGGGCAGTGAGGTTGATTCTACATATCTGGTTCTTATTTTGCACTTTTTCAAGATTCGCTAATTTTGATGAGCTCTCGGCAAATTCAAAAAAAACGATTCAGGTTTCGCATACAACGGTACTTGATTGACTGAACACGCACAGAACGGAAGCAGTAACGTCACTGTGCACGAGTTTCCCTGAATGCTCTAAAGTTCTCGCTGCCAACCTTCACTCGTATCACATGTGTATATTATCTGCTTTGTACATTATGAATCACTTTTGTTTATTATAATTATCTGTACGTATGTATTACCGTCCTATATTGCTTTTGATGTGATTGACCCCAATTTTTATAACCAATGGAGCCTTATCGATCAACGAGGGCTTTGCTGGACCCCGACGATGCGCTGACCACTCGGTACGTCCTCGTTGAGGTTAGGCACCATTGGAGATTATTGCGGCTGACTCTGATCTTCTTCTCCTCAGATCTGGCCAGGTATACGATCCTGCTATTATGGGTTTCAGAGCGCAGAGAATGGGTTCAATCGCCTCGTCGACAAGCTCGATCTCGCGGGATTCTCTATCTTATGATTTGAATTCCGTTCGATCTTCTGTCTCGTCGTATGAGAGCTTCATGACGGCTCCATCCATCAACCCCACATATCACGCGAACGCTGGATTCCTGGCATCACAGCGCGACTCTTATACAACCCAGCAGAAGTCGCGCTCAGCCGTACCTCCACGACCAGTCTTTCAGCGCCTGCCTCCGGAAATCTACGATTGTATCCTGCAAAAACTGAGAGAGTTCCACGAAACTCCATCATCACTTAGCTGCCAGACATGCTATCTCAGAGACCTGAGCTCGCTTGCTCTGACTAGCAGGGCGTGGGATAAAGCTGTGAGAGTGAGACTGTAAGTGATTGGGCTTCTCATACCTTTTGTTACCGTGGGCTTATGCTTTCTTGTTACAGCTATGAACGGATTTACATCGTGGGAACCGATCAAAAGGACCACATGAAGAAACACAAATTGAAGTTTGGTGTGCGGCTGAAGCTCTTGAGGCGAACCCTACGGGAACGAAGAGTGCTGGCTCAATATGTGCATGAGCTCAAAGTCCCTAGAATACAGCCGGATGAGGAACCTATTCGTAAGGACATCATCGAGCTCACAGCATCGTTGGTCATGGCTTGCCCCAACCTGGAAAAGCTCGTCGGATTTTACTCGGTCTACGGGCACGAATTCGACCGATTAACTCATGCACTGTCGACCCGAAGGAAGCTAAAGGAGTATATATGGATCATAGGGGAGAACGAGGCCATTACCCAGCGTTCGACGAAGCAACTGCCACCAGGCCTTATGGATAGAGAACAGGTTGAAGGTTTTTTAACATTGCATGTTGCGTGGACGTCATTGACAACACTATTTCTGCACTCACACGACCAAGGTATACTCGAGCGAGAGGTCCTTATAGAGACTCTTCACATACTGCCGTCACTACAACATCTCTACATCTCCTCATTTCACATGGATGACTTTGATGATAGCATACTACAAAGATTACCACCGCTCGAGTCTTTGCGGCTTCAAGATCTTGAAGGCGTTACCTTCTGGGGGATCTCGGATTTCTCTCGTACCGCCGCTGCGCAGGGTATTTGTTGCCTGTCCCTGATAAACCTGGATATCACGTATCTGTCAGCTGTTTCAAATCTGCTCCTCCATTTGAATCGCCTTACACGCTTTACTCTAGTCCAAGAGAGTTCTCCCGAAGTCGCCCCTGGGGAGCTTGTATTTCAACCCATTATCGCCTCCCAGCAGCTGAAATTCATACACTGGGATATTCTAAAGCCCGAATCCGCAAACGAAAATTTGGCAAGTTCCATCCGCGCAGGTGGATTTCCAAATCTCCGCACCATCAGAGCACCATCCGATCATTACGGGATGCTCCAAGCCCTTTGTAAACCAAGAGCACAGATCGAACACTCCAGAGACAAATATCGTGGCTCCCAACAACCTGGCCTATCCAGACCTCTCGACTCAATCAAGCGCAACCTCGTGGATGCTCGCAAGGAAGCCCAAAAGCGCATTGAGGAAGCGCAAAAGACTGTTGCCTTCAAAGTCATTATCGAAGAAGACTGCGTGGTTGAGCAGGTCTACGACTTGAACGGATTCATGGGTACCATTGGCTCGAAAATCACGTACAGTCTCGACCCAGACGTATCGGGGAGCGATGGAGCAGTGGTTGATTTTCCAGATTTGACGAGTGGGAAGGCAGAGGCGACAGTGAAGAGGGATCATGGGTGTAGGGGTCTGTGGAATGCATCGGACCATGGGGGTAAAAAGTGGTGGGAGCATGAAGAACGGTACAGGTATCAGCCGTTGGATTTGAAGAGGTTCTTCTAGGGTTGTGGTCGGCCAGGATGTATGATCGTGCGTGTTCGCTAGCATGGCGAATAGGGGACCTTTAGGTCATACCATTGTATTGTTCTGGGCCGGAAATGACATCTGGATATGTGGGAGATTTTTGCTCAATCTCAGAAGTACGGAACATGTTGCTCATCTGTCCGGGAATGTGGGAAGGAATCTACCTCTGGCATGGCATAGCCTGAAGTTTATTGATTAATGTGCAGTGTTTATGCTCCCCCTTGAAGACTCATGTTCACAGAATTGTTGCTGTCAGCGGACGATGATGGGTATGCGATTAGTTTTCTATTTTCCCCGCATGGTCTTCTTTCGTTAGGAATACTTGCTCAGCGATCCCTTTTCAACAATTCCATTTCTGTAAAGATGAATCAGATCCAAGCAGTGTTCTTTACTTTCTCTTACCCACATCACCATGATTATGAAACCAATCGAAACATTGCTGTTATCAAAAACATATCACTTCACTTATTCAACCTTATCGATATCCTTCAGCTTTATCTTCTATACTTGGATAAATAATCAAGGATCGATTCTGTGAGAACGACGAATCGATGAATCGATGAATCCAATCTCAAGAGGGAGAAAATTACAACATGAAAGATCATGAAAAGAAATGAGCAAGGAAAGGAAAGCAAAGGAACAACGATGATGTGAATATACAAAAGATGTAAAAGTCGAAGAACCTCGAGGTGCGAAACTCGACGGACGATATAGAAGATTTAAGATACAGACACCATGGAACACCCAAAGGAAGCTCGACATGAGAGTACACTTGGAGCGGTGGATCGGGCTGAATTCATAATGAGAGAATGATGAGCCAGGGGCGCAGCCGGGGAAAATGTAGGCTGCTGCCGCCTGGCGAGGGAAATATATGGTGACTTGTTCCGCAGATAACAATTAGATGATCAGTAAACGCTCAGGTTGGAGTCCCTGTACATCTGGCGAACCATGCCTACTAAATGCTCATAAAAACCTCATGATGCAAAGCTTGCACCGCATTTGCCCCAGGCTTTCAGAGCAATGGTGATTGAACATGTCTCGGAGCGCTTTATGTGAGACTCGTAATATGTACACCTGCATAGCTAACTGCTTTCTCGATGCAGAGCACTGTGAACCGCTATGCGAACTTTTTGCGCCGGTCCATGCAAAGAGCCTAGGATCTCCCACCCGCCCGCTCGATAAAAGCAGATTACCTCCCTGCAATAGCAAGCATAACGGGTAAAAGCCATGATCGCCTGGGGCCTTGAATACCATCGCTCGTGCGACCGAACGTTCGTATGTAATCGAATGCCTGAGAAACACACTGAAACATGTGTATCAACTTCCCTTCACGTAAGCCCCTGCGCCTCGCCTAACCCAAAGACATGACCAGGCTGATTCAAAACCGAAACAGCCATCAACCGTGATAGCAGGTAGATAATTATGTGCAAGCATGACGCTGTAAGCTCGGCGCATAAATAGATGTATCATGATCAACGTTCGCTTGGGGTATCATATATCGAAGTGGCTGTTGTTGAAGATACCCTCCTCACCATCGCTAGTTTTGATGATGCCGCTCATACGATTCTCTCTACTTTCCTTGGGATCCGAAGGCTGTTCCCAATCCTCCTCATCGTCTTCTTCCATTTTGTCCAAGTCATTACCTCGAAATTGCTCTTCTATAGTGCTCTCGTCGACAAATGTGAAACCTTTGAAGTTTGCCTGTACTCCAGGTGATAGAGGGGTCGAAGCAGGCATATGCCCGGAGGTTAAGGCCGCTGCGCGAGCATTAAGTGATGAAGAGTTCTGCAGAGCATTCGTAAATTCGGGATCGAAATTTGAAGTGTCAAGCACAGATTTAAGCTTGGGTTTGAAAGGCGGCACAACCATCTTGTTCATCAAAGCGTCCCAATCCATGTCAGCAAAGAAAGGGTGGGCTTTAAGGTCTTCCGCGTCATTGATGGCACCTAGCCGGTGTTTTGGGTTGCGATTCAGCAGACCTTTCACAAAGTTCCTCCCTTCTGTACTCAAGGCATCGCGTGGAAAACGAACTTTCCCAAAGGCGATATTTTTGTACATTTGTTGCGTGTCGTCAGCATAGAACGGACTCCATCCACAGCACATCTCGAACACCAGAACTCCGAGAGACCAAAAATCTACCATAGTGGTGTAGCCCTGTTCGTCAAGAAGAACTTCAGGGGCCAGATATTCTGTGGTACCACAAAACGTATTTGTAGTATCGTCCTTGGTGAGATTGGCTTTGGATAGACCGAAGTCGCAGAGCGCAATATGGCCATTGGCGTCCAAGAGAATGTTTTCAGGTTTCAGATCCCGGTAGACAATGTCATACGAGTGAAGATGCTGCAGTGCAAGTATGAGCTCAGCAATGTAAAATTTCGCACGTTCTTCATCGAATCTGCCGGCCTTTTGAAGATGCCAGAACAATTCACCGCCTGACATGTAGCCTGTGACCAGGTAGAGATCCGTTGCGGTTTGGAAAGAGAACTTTAAGCCCACAATGAACGGCGAATCGGCCATTGCGGTTCGAACAAGAATGTTGCGTTCACCCAAGGTATGGGCTATCTCTTTCTTTTGTACAATCACCTTTTTGGACAAGACTTTCATGGCGTAAACTCGCTGAGTGTCTTTCTTCCGGACCAGGTACACCTGGCCAAAAGTTCCTGTTATATGTGAATCAGCCAAGCAGCATCTGGAGAGAAGGCGCAGGCACGAACCTTTACCGATTAGCTTCAGTATTTGAAAGTCTTCGGGGCCGTATTGTTTCTTGTCGGTTTTTTGATACGAACACTCGAGGTGGATTTCACCTGACACGTGATCCGTTTCCGGATCTCTTGCTTCTAGCTTGTACCAGCCTTCAAGTTTCGAGCCATCGTCACTTACATTGGGAGAAACCTTGACATGGCCCAGAAAGGCTTCCTGGTCAGCTCGATCGTAGACATAGAGGTCTATACCAGAATGCCCTCCAAGCACATCACTTGAGCAAGTTAGCCATCGGTAGGGGAATTGATTATATAGAACTCATACAAGATTGCTTCGTGGTCCCAACTTGGATCGGTCACTTGTCTGCTCGTTTTGAACTTCTTCTGATCAGATAGACTGGTTGTACTGCTCTGTCGGCTTTTCATTGGGATTGCCATTGATCTGCCCATGTCACTGCCCGAGCGCTTGACCGGTACACCACCAAGAAGTTCATCTCGTCCCTGCGAATCGTCCCGTTCCATGTTCAGATCTGTCTGTTTCTCACTTGCGATAGACTCATTCCACTCAAACACGCACACTACGTAAGGATCGTAACTGGGCCTCAACCCCTGTGCTCCTGATATTTTTATCGAAAGTTTGCCTTTAGGAGGACCCACAGGGGGTGGGGGACTGGCTTTCGACTGGGTCTTGGAGCCGTTCGTATCTGGCTTCCTAGTACGTGTCCCATCTTCTGCGCCAGTACTTGACGTTGATAGCGTTTTGGTAGCACCATCTGCCCCATCGTTTGATAACGCCCTTGGTGTGAGTGGAGGTGTGTTCTTCATACGCGGCGGAGCCGCCACGCCAGGAGTCAGCTTTGCCTGCTCAAGATAAGAAATCAAAGAAGAATGTGCAGAGACTGTATGAGGCTCCTCGGAAGGTAAGCTGGGCATTGCGGACGAGGAAGGAGAGGTAGGATTCGAGATGTGCGCAGCATGAACAGAAGAACTTGTCATGATGTTAGAAAGGGGATTCAAGCCACCAGTATGGCGGCGTGTTCGCAATGGTATGACGTCGTTTCCAGAGGTATGCCTTCCTAAAATCGGGCGGCCAGTACTGGAACCCTCAGGTTCACGAGAAAAACCCACTGCAGCATTGCCACTCTCGCCCTCTTTGTGTATTGATGAGGGTGACGATATGGGCGGTGTCGGGTACGGTACGACCGTGGCGCGGTCCGGGAAGGAGCCTTGCTCCGAAGCGTTCAGTGGTGGCACTTGGGGAGCAAGACCATCTGCCTTGCTATACTGCGGAGTTGGCGAGCTAGGTGCTGTAGGTAAGGCCCGGGAAGCATCTCCGTAAAAGGACTCCAGGTGGTAAGTCGGAACTCTTATGCCTGGTGCAAGAGCGGCGAGCGGCGACAAATCGCTTGAGCTATTACTTGTAGAAGATCTTGCACGAACCTGTCCAAAATAACTATGTATTATGCCTGGTAGACGTTTGTCTACAGGATCTGGACGTGGTGTGGCGATTCCGGACGGGGTCGTACTCGTTGATCCGATGTGATCATGGCCGTCATCGTCTGACCGACTGAATCCGTACTTTCCGTTAGCCACAGCCATTCTCTATCTGTAAATTCCAGAACAATGTATGCGACACGACAGAAAGAAGTAGTCCGACGGTGTGAGTTTGGACAGTTGCAGAGTAAAAGAACCTCTACCAGCTAAAGAACGAGAATACACTCAAGTTCCGACGTAGGGTGAGAGTCAGGAGATATCGTGTTAGAAGAAATTGAAAAGAGCCTGTGGTTGCTGGTACAGTGGCAGTGAAATTGCAATTGGTGCTTCGAAGTCTGGAATTTGCATGTCACAAAAAGTTCCTCGGCTACGAGGTCTTTCTGCAAATGAAAAACTAGGAGTCTGAACTCGCGGGCCGAGAGCTTAAGTTTGGAAGCGAGTGGTCCTTCCGTCCACTGATGAATACTTCTTGTTGGAGGACATGTGAAAGGTCACGCCAGTGCCACCAAGGGAAAGGAACCTTCAAGGCCAAGCAAGGTACCTTGAGCAAGGTAGGTGTCGTCAACTCCCTCGAAACTGGGCAATTGGCAATGCTGCGATGAGGATCCGACCCCAGAGAGCTCCCAGGCCCGCTTATAGCCGCGGCTGATGTTCCACGCTGGGCCAGCTCAGCAGTAAAGTAAGGAAGGGAAAGTAGTCACCGGTCACCAGTGAGTCAACAGTCACCAGCTCATGCTTGCTTCAAATGGGCAAGCTGTGCTGGCGGAAGGCAACGCGAGGGTCCTATTTCGAATAGGCCGCGACCGAGCAGGCATTTGCGCAAAAGAAAATGTTGGTAGCTTACCTCTGTAGCATTGCTTTCCTGAGTAGGTCCGCAGCGGTGTGAGGGTTGATACCGTCATGCTGCTGTTGCTGCGTCGACATGATTGCAGTCGGTCCTCCCCAAGGTGGTGTAGGTGCTTGCTGTAGGAAGTCAACGGTGGACGAGTGCGGGGGGTGACGGTATCATCGTATCATTATTATCATTATGATTATTATGATTATTTGATCCGTCAATTTCTGAAAATCTTGCACATACCTAAAGTACCGTATTCCGTACCACGCGTACCTTACCGTACCTCCAATTTACAGTAACTACTAGTGACCTTGAGTACATTGCCCGTGCTCCTTGACTAGACTAAGGTACTTCGTGAAAGATACCTTACATTTCTATATAGGGTACCTATGGAGTACTGTCAATTCAAGCTTTTACCTCAAGTCTCCTGTTACATATCAGTATTCAGATTCCAATACTAGTATTGCACCAATCTGGTCTCTCTTAAGGGAGGGCCTTCGACGACGACGAATACGGATGATGACGACCTCGAAGCTTTTCCCTTCGGCCGAGCGACTTGTCTGGTACAGGGTAGAGTTGGGTTCCTGAGGTATTGGGATCTTAGCTCAACAGGATATGTTGAGGAAGTACGAGTAGCCGAACAGCGTTCATGATAGCCTATCGGAGTTTTAAGGTGAGGTACTTTACTTGGAGTTGTTTACCTTAACTGTACCTCGGCACTAGGATACTCCGCTCCGGTGGTCTGTTTGGCTCGGCGAGAGCATGGTACCTCACGGTACCTCAACAGAAGATATTCACTGCGCTCGTTGAGCATGAGGCATCTACTTTAGGAACGGTCATGCATTACCTCTGTGAAGCCTGCTTGTAAATTCGGCACGGTCAACGCGTCCTGTAGAAAGTATGGCTAGAAGATCAAGAGCTGCAGCGCAAGCTGCGGCTCCTTTGCCAGCCAGTATGCTCTCCTTTGCTGCCCTGCGACTGGGGCCTAGTGCCTAGTGCCTAGGAGCTGTAATCCAGTAGCTAACGCCATTGCAGGAACTTCGACTCCTCAGGTAGCCGAGAACTCGGACGAGGAGATGGCCGACGGTTCTCCGGACGGTGCACCAACTCCTCTGGAAAACGATCGCGACGAGCAGGTAGGGGAACAAGCTGCTGATGAGGACGAGGAAGATGGATCGGGCAATGATTCGGAAGGAGTATCTCGACCCTCCACTCCAGCTCGGGGGCGGTCGGCAATACCACAGAAACGGCGTGCCGGAAGACCTGCCAAAACTCGTCTCCATGATCGGTCTGGACGAGATGAGAACGAATCTCGAGACGCGGCCTCGGATACTGGAACCCCCCGGAAGAGGGGCGGATGGCGTGGAGGTGTCCGTGGATCAGGTGTAGGGAGATGGGGAAAGCCTAGAGGAGGGCCATCGCACGTCACCCAGGTGCCTTTGGATAAGGAAGGTAATATGGCGAACGTCAAGGACGACGAAGTAGAACTGCCCGAAGATCCCGAGGGCGAAAATAAAGTCGACAAGATGGGGCGTTTGCAAGGAGACAGGGAATATCGAGTACGCGTATTTACCATTAGCGGAAAAGGAGATCGGCTGTACATGCTCTCGACTGAGCCCGCAAGATGCATCGGATTCCGGGACAGCTACCTGTTTTTTCAGAAGCACCGATCACTCTATAAGATAATCCTTGGCGATGAGGCAAAGCGTGACCTGATAGAGCGCAGTCTCATTCCACATTCGTACAAAGGCCGTGCTATTGGAGTTGTGACCGCTCGTTCTGTCTTTCGAGAATTCGGCGCTCAAATTATCATCGGCGGCAAGAAAATTACCGACGACTATCAGGCAACTGATGCTAGGGCCCGAGGTGACATTGAGGGGAAACTGGCTGTGCCTGAAGATAGAGCGCCCGTCAGTGGTGACTCTTACGACAAGAATCGCTACGTGGCATGGCACGGGGCAAGCAGCGTCTACCACTCAGGGGCACCAAGCGTACCATTACCTAGCGGTAAGGTCGCTGATGGCAAGAAGAAGAAAGTTGTGGTTACGGGAGATAACTGGATGTTTGAGCATGCACAAGCAGCTAGGTAGGCTAATCCCTTGACCTTCAACAGTCTCCTCGCTCACATGTTTAGTTCTTTCAACTCCAAACTCGCTCAGATGCGCCGTCAAAGTCTCGAAGGTGCTTACGATCCTCACACCAATGTAATGCAATACCCAAAGATCATGCAGCCGACCCACGGTCGATGGGAACAACTACCGACCGGACCGGCATCATCAATACCTCTATCATACGATCAACGCAGAGAATCAGTTAACCTTCCAGCAGTAGATTCCATGTTCCCCGACGTCGCACCTGTTTTCACCCACAACTTTGCCATCAGCGACACATACTATGTCAGCCCACTATATTCAGGGTTGGGCATCCCTGGACCGGACGGACCCGCAATGGACGTTGGACCTGGTGGCCTGACAGAAGTGCCGCAGGATATCGTTGCTGCTTTGCCAGACGAGAACCGCCAAGCGTTCGAAGAGATGAAACTTGAGGAGATCAAGTGGAAGCAGAGCTGGGGCGGAGAGGATGAGGACCGGGCACGGGCCAAATTACGGATCAGCTACAACACCTAAACTGTTAAACAAACGATACGGCCTGCGTCGTGCGCCGAACTTGCTGGTTGTGACGGCGCCCGGGAGTTTTTAGACGGTTTCCCCCCCATTCGGCTAGGCGTTGGGCTTATGATACCAGGTCAGATCTTCGATATGTTGCACGGAATGAAAACGGTGATAAAAATGGAGCCAACATTCGGATATGCAGAGTTCAACCAATACGTCTCAGGCATACCTTATGATTTTAAGATAGATGATTGGATCTGTGAGATACCCTGCTAGAAAGTATATTGGCTGTGGTGCACCAAGCATCCACGTTTTTATCCCGTTGCTCTAGAGGGTAACGGGGTAATGGAACCTAAGCCTCGAAAGGTACCCGCTCCTGGCATGACCACGCAATTACAAACTCGATGTGGAGTAAAGTACTTTAGATGTGTAGGTAGCCAGCTATTATTGTTCGATATCTTTCACGGGGCATGTGAAAATGTGAAAGACGCTCACAAAGCACTTCATAACCAGAGTGGCGGAGGAAGAGGGTGGAACCGAGAACGTTTCTCGTTCCTCGTTTTTCGAACGAAAACCACAATGTTGTAAAGAGTATCTTAAAGTAAGGTAAAGTACCGTACTACTGGCGTATGAAGTACAACCCATCTAACAAGCCACAATTCACACTTACGGGAGTCACACTCAACTTGGTAAACAACCTTAACAGATAATAGAATACGAGTAAAGTAAAGCTACTCCCGTAAGGTACGGAGTATGTAACTTATTACATTTCAAAAACCCCGCCGACTAAGAAGAAGAAAAAGGAAAAAAGGAAAAAGGAAAAAGAAAAATACCGCTCGAGTCACCGGAGGAGGCTGCGGGCTGCCAAACCCACTCTTCGTCATCAAATCATCCCCAAACTCTCCCTCTCTCCCTCTCTCTCCCTTCCCCCTACCTAAATCCACACCCATCATCTCTACCTCCTCTCGACTCGCCATTTACCATAGATCTAAACTCCTCGGTTCTGTTCTTTGCAGTCTACCTTACCGCCACACCGGATCATTTGTCGTGGCAGATGGAGAGATTACAGTAATTTCCCGTAACAAACGGTTTCACCCTCGCCTGCATCCACGGTATTCTACCTCCCAAAGCGACCGCTGGATCGTCAAGTCTTAACCTCCAACACCAGACAACCTTTTCCACAACACCTTCTGGTCACCATCGGAAGGGCCTTTGTGGTTGATTCTACGACACATTTCCTGCTGCCTTGGTCGTACAAGCACCCTGGTGATACCAACCAAGACCGGTCAGCACAGTCGATCTCCATCAGCATCGCAACACACTGGTCGTCTGAAGTACAAAGCAACAGTTGGCGGTATTACGCTTTCCGCTCGGCAGTACACCTTACAGCTCGCTGCTTGTTGCTCGCTCGACCCCCCGTTGCTTGACACCTTCAGAATCGACTTCGAAGTATTTCCGGTTGTCACCAAGCTATGGCTCTACACGCATAGTCTCTTTTCAGTTCGGACTTCGCTACCTTTCTTCCATCTATCGCCGACCAACACATATTCTCCTGAATCGACACCAAGTTGATTGAGCTTTTAACTAAGACTTGTGATCTCTTGGAGTACGACACCATCACACCAACACCTTTAATTCATCGCAAGAATTCAGCTAGTTGACTTATCTCCGACAAAGCGACAACTCAGCTCTCGCGAACCCTCAACTGGACTTATCCGCATTTACGATCTGTTGGAAGAAGACCTCGCGTCAGATCTAGCCGTTTCTTCTGTTCAGACACCTGTTGTTTTAGCGATCCTGTTCTTCCAGCGTAACGACCATTTCCTTTTAATACGACTCTCATTTACCTACCACACAAGTCAACCAGAAGTCAAGTACAAGGCAACTAGATCGCGAAAAAGCGGACCTCTAAACCGTTGATGACGTTTTGACCCTTTCTTAAGTCTTCTGAGCTCCTCGCGGGCGTTTCGCTTGCCGAGTACTTTTGGACCTTTGGACCGGGGTTTGAAAGGTCACCAGCACCACGAGCCGAAAAATCGAGCGGACACATTCACCAAAGGGTGTCGACACTGTCATAGCCCAAGACTCGTCGCTTCCGGGCGGTTTTTCCTCACACACGGGCACATCATAGCGAACAACTTCTGGTTATGCCTTCTTTCTACCCAAACACGTTCTCGCGACCTATGCCCTTGACTCCTCCGGATCACTATGGAATGTACCCCGATAACACTGGCGCAACACAGTATCCAGCAATCAATCCTGATGTACACTGTGCCAAGGCGCAGGGTGGAGGATCTGGACACGAGTACACCAAGCGATACCCACAATTCTCTATGGCACCGATGTCAGGTCCTTTTTACACTAAAGAGTATGATCGTCAGTCAATCTCCAACTACACCGCTCCTCCAGCCCGGACGTCCGCAAACACTCATGGGCCCATAAGCGCTCCCTTACTACCCCCAATCCGGGTACCAGACCCTTCTACGGATGATTATCAGTCTCTGCGTTCAAAGCGAACCCAGCCTGCGGCGCAGCCCAAGGAAGAAAAGGCAATCGGTGGTGTTGCCGCTTACCTGGACTATGAGATGGATCAGATGGCCGACTTTGTGGCCGAGACGGCACAGGGAATGTATGACCTCTATGATTCCCGAATCTGCCTTGCAGACATTGACATCGTTCGAAGTGTTAATCCAAAGACTGCGGTCCCCCCTGCGTTCCGTAAATACGTTTTTCAAGTCCTATCCTCAACTCGCTTACCGCGTACAACGATCCTCCTTGGACTTTACTACTTGGCTACTCGTATGACCATGCTATCTGCTAGCGGCAGATACACTACAGGCAGTGGACAAGTTTATCGTATGCTCACTACGTCGCTCTTGCTCGGCTCAAAGTTCTTGGATGACAATACGTTTCAGAATCGCTCTTGGTCTGAGGTTAGTAACATCCCTGTCGCCGAGCTGAATTTACTCGAGATTGAATGGCTTTTGGCCATTAAATGGGATATGCACGTCAACCCCGATGATCCTCAAGGCTTTATGTTGTGGCAAGAACAGTGGGAGGGGTATCAGGACAGGAAGGCCATTGAAAAGTCACTGGAGTCGCTTAAGCTAGCCCCTGTGGACACGAACGTCCGGAGGCAGCACTCCACAAACAAGCGTTATTCCGCTGCTCCGGTTTACCAACCATTGTACAATGAGCAGGCACTCGGTGCCAGTGCCAATGATCATCTGCACCCGCAGTGGAGTACCCCTCGCTATGATCAATGGCCACCTACGCGGTTGAACACGGCTTATTCACCACCATCTGCACCAGAGACTGGGCCAAACACGCCGGAATGGTATGGTAGGCTCAGTGGGATTGGGTATAGCCATGGACAGCAGAGCTACCCTGCGAGGACGATACCTCCGCCATCGCAGATTCTGCCGTCGCAGATTCCTCAACCAGCATATCAGGCACCATACCCTCAGCAGTATAACCCAAGCCCTTGGAACCCTCATGGTGCCCACTGTGGCTGCGGCTACTGTATGCCTTACCAAGATCGTTACTCCATGGCTCCCGGATACGGCCCTCAGCCAGTCGCAGGCTAGATTTCGAACTGCATGTATTCGCCTCTAGACATCTTTGTCACTTTCGTTAAGAGTATGCAAAGTACTTGCACACGCAATATATTCGATACCCCTGGTTTCGTGGCCTAACTCGGACCGCGATATCCTTGTTTCAGTCCTTTTCTTTGCTCTGCGTGCGGTTCCCTCCGCCAAGTCCCTGGATACGTAGGAGTGCCGACATTGTATTCATTCACAAGGCCGCACTCGAGGTACACCACTTGATCATTCGGCTGGGGTTCCTTTACTAGGCGAACTAAAACGGAAGGGTCCCCTATCGACTACTTACCTAACGGCCTCGCATTCTTGTTTCTATTTTCCTAAAGATTACGAGACAATTTTTCGTTCTGCTAAGCATATCCCGATAGACTTCTCATTAGGCCTCAAGGATTTTGGGGAGCACTTCACATTCCAAAAAAAATCGGTATCAGGCGTTTCTTGGTTTCGGCAAAAAATCTTCGGCATCAGACCTCATGGACCCGGGGTGGCGATATTTGTATTTGCATGGGCTCTAGCACTTTCGTTTACTTTTAAAAGAATCCCCCCCTTGCGTCGACGGCGGTAGCGACGGAAAAGCAGCAACTTTTTTCGGACATGCCCTCATTTTTCGAGCCGGGCTAGGCTCTAGTAAGGTGGTTATGAGTGTCGCCTGTCGAAGCGGAGGCACGGCGGTGTGTTACCTTACATGGAGCGGATTGTAATTAGCTGGAGGAGAAAATAAAAGGTTGACACGGAAAGTGGCAACCGCGGGTTATGGGTAGAGATCGACGGACATCAGATTCAAAATTGAAGAAGATTTGGTTCTCCCAAACTTTTATCTAATACGAGTGATATTTACCGTAGTCATGAATGAGCGTCTGAAAATGCTTGACGCCGACTTATCACTATCATAGGGCTATTTTCACCTACTAGGAGAACGGAGGTTCGGATAGGCTTTCTTTACAAGGCAAACGTGGAGATTCGAAAACAAACTTTACGAGGCAAACGGTGCCACCCGTTGCCGACTATTTGCCCCCATCGTCGCCCGCGGGTTCCTCCCATCGCCTCTGTGCGCTTACTCCTACCCCGAATCTTCCTCCCGTCAACGACCATTCTACCCTCTCTTCCTATCTCGCATCCCCCAATACATTTCTCCCTCTCTCTCTCTCTCTCTTCCCGCTCCAATCCGTGGCCTGACCACCCCTTTCCCTTTTCTGAATTAGAACCTGCGGCCTAGAGATTCAAAGTTGCATTGTAGGAGATCCCTCACGGTGTTCTGGCAGCTGCATTAGATTATTGGAGTGGCGATTCTGTGGTGTGTTTAAATGGAGGCGAGGAGATGGGCGTGGATTTGTGCTTGGGAAGAAGAAGAGGGTGGTTTATTTTATTTTATGAATGGGTTGGGGTGGGATAGGAGCAAATAATGATAGCATGCTGAACGAAGTGGATATGCGGGAGATTCGTGAAGAAGCCAATTTTCCAGTATATCAAATTACACCTCTAAAACTACCGCTTCTAAAGTCCTTATCTCACCGCCATGCCCCCTACTCACCTCTTGGGCTCTCTTAACATGAGCACCTTGTTCCGGTGCACATAGGCCAACACCCCTTACCATCACACGCCCATCATTCCTCTCAGTCTCAGCACCTCATGCTTGGTCACGAAAACCCCATCTACACCCCCTCGCGCATCCTGTGCCTTTCCCTCCGGAGCCTCCAAAGCATCAACCAAATCTCTGACCTTAGCACCTTCCCATTCACCTCGGCTATTGGTCCAAAACACCCGTTTGATACCTGCCGCGTAGATGTAAAGAATGCAGCGGTAACAAGGACGTGACTGTAAAGCTGTTGCGTGCTCCGCTGTCTGGACAATGGCAGGCTGAACGGTCGGAAAGGGGCTGCGAAGTTCGTCGTGCAGGGAGCGAGGCTCGCCGCCAGACTTATTGACCGGATCTTTGACGTCAGCTTCAAGTGTCTGATTGCCGACATCGGTCTGCTTCTTCCAGCCGAGCCTCGCTACATATATGTCCGAGCCGCACAATCGGAGGTCTTTCATGCGCTCAGAGACATTGTATGGCTGAGGCGTGGCTCGACGCTGAGGCTCAAAACAAGTCGTGCCAGGGTGCTGGTCTTCGGAAATGACTTTTATCTGGTTGTTCTTGTCCTTTTCAGGGGAAGAATATTTCTGCCGCCTACCTCTAATGGCTGAGATAGAATCTACATTATGGTCCAGTAAAGTAGCCAAGTTATTATCGATTTCGTTGCAAGAAGCAGAATCATTGCGAGAATTTACTCTCGTTGTTGATTCACACGTCAATTCATGCTGCTGCTGTTGTCCATGTGCCACAGTCTGTCCATGTTGTCGAGCCTGACGATAATGTTGATGATCGTGATGAAGCCCATGCAGCCCCTTCGTACGGTCTTTCGAAGCACTGTTCTTCAGAGGCAGACATTTCTTCTTCTTCTTGTTGTACTCCTCGTACTCGTACTCCTTGATGGGGTCCAACTTCTTCTCCTTCTCCTCGACCGCATCGAGATGAACATGTTTCAAATTGCGACGCTTGAACCTGGGACTTGCCACTGCGTTGGTTGGCAGCCGGTTTCCTCTCCTGGGTGACAACGTCTTTGTCGGCTGCTCGATTGATGTAGGCTTTGATGTTCTGTAGTCGTAATCCTCGTTTCGCACGACCAGGTAATTTGAGGCTTGGTTTTTGCAGCCACTGAGCAGATCTGGTAGACGCCTGAGAAGCCAGAGTACTGGAAAATGAGAGGGCAGAGTGGATAGCCATCATTTCCGAATGCATTGATAGCGGAGTATTTGCCAGATTACCACCTTTGGTGTCGCCGCAGGGCATATGCGTCTCGGACGATGACTCGTTCTGCTTCGAGAGCTTACTCTTTTCACTGACTGCCTTACTTCTGCATTTGTTCTTTTGGTCCAAAGCTGCAATAGCAGGGCTATTGAACGCACTGAAAGGCGCTAATCTCTTGGCCCCTCCATCAAAATGAGGCCGGTGGTCATTGTACCCTTGACCAATGACTTTACCACCGCGAACAATGATACAACCGTGACGGTAGTGCAGAGGAGACTTGATGGCCTGCTCAAGGCATAGAGACAAGTAGGAGTCGGTGCGGGGAGACATATTTGGAGAATCTTAGACGAGTTGGTTGCGTATTGCTTTGCTTGTGTGTGAAGAAAGTAAGACGTGAGACTGACAGTTTGCCTTTTGAAGTATGACTTGAACGTAAGTGGGTAAAGGTTCAACGATATGTTGGCCGCTATATGATTTCTTGTTGTATATTACCTGCATTTACATACCTTACAGCGATTAGGTATTGAATTGATAAACTAGGCTGGTATAAGAATACATCACATAACGCATCCAAGCAGTATTTATCTTTTACTGCGAACATTCTGGGCCGTGACCCTACGAGCTTACTGACTGAGCTCCACCGAACTCCAGTTGATATCAAAGACGTGTACTACCACCGTTAAATATGCCTGTCGCATTCAATATCCAGAACTCTACCAATTCAGCCTCCAGGTCCCCCTCGCGCCAACCCCCAGCACTCCCTAGCGAGCTCCTCCTCCTTGCTGAATCCCAATGGCTATTCACCGAATCGGAGCTCCTAGGCACACCCTCCGTCCTCGATGGCCTCTCTCCTGAAAAGGAACGCGAGAACCGTAGTAAAGGCGTCAACTTCATCCTCCAAGTCGGCATCATGCTCAAGCTCCCCCAAATCACCCTCGCCACCGCCAATGTATTTCTGCATCGCTTCTACATGCGCCATTCTATGGTCGATATCCCCAACAGGCCGGGCTTCCACTACTATTCCATGGCCGCGACAAGTCTGTTCTTGGCGACTAAAGTTGAAGAGGATTGTAGGAAGATGAAAGACTTGGTTATCGCCTGTGTGAGGGTAGCGCAGAAGGACCCAGGAAAAGTTGTAGATGAGCAGGACAAGGAATATTGGAGGTGGAAAGACAACATCCTACACAACGAAGATTTGCTGCTTGAAGCTATTTGCTTTGATTTGAGCTTGGAGCCGCCGCATAAGACTATGTTTGAGCTGCTGATGTTTTTCGGGGAACAGGATAACAAGAGGCTAAGGAACGCGGCATGGGCGTTCGTGAACGATAGCTGTATGACGGTGCTCTGTCTGCTGTTTCCAAGTAGGACAATCGCGGCGAGCTCACTTTATGCGGCGGCGAAGCACTGCGGAGTTTGTTTGCCAGACGATGCACAAGGCAGACCTTGGTGGGACGTTGTTGGGGTGAAGTTAAGAAGCATCAGAAGGGCATGTAACATCATGGCTATCATGTACGAGACTATCCCGTTCAGAACATCCAGAGAAGCCGTGACCCACGAACAAACTCCAGAGGATGGCGATGAAGCAACGGCAAAAACGAGGGCTGTGCGGGAGAATGTTGAGGGGTGTATCGATTCTGCACTGCACGAGGCCAGCCAAGGTAGTAGCTCAGCTTCTGATCCTCTTGGCTTTCAAGAAAACCACGTGAAAAGGGAAAGGGATGGATTGGGAAGTCTAGAGCAGAATGTTGCTACGAACGGAGCTGCAGGACACAACGGCAATGGCCTTAGCCAGGACGCACATGGCGACATGGTTGATGGTGATGATATCATAAACGGCAGTCCTAGAAAAAGGCAAAAGGTTAATGGTGATACTAGCCACACCAACGGCATGACAGCCCCGCAGGAGCCGCCAGCTGAGAACAGCACTGCGAACGGCGCTCCCGTAGATGATGTTAGCGAAGAAGGGGAAGTAGAGCCATGACAAATCGGGTCCCTTTATGCCATACCCTTAAGGGGAATGGGCAACAAGATCTTCCATAAGATTCGGATCATGGTTCGATGTTCGATATTTGTATTTGTGGAGTTCGAGATACCCCAGTTGCTTCTTCTACCTACTTCAGACCTAACAGATGTGCTCTACCGGCTTTAATTACCAAGATCTAGATAAATTGTGTAAGATGCGTGACATGGCATTGAACATCTGTACACCCAAATCCAACCCTGAAACAATGACTCTAGCGACTCCGAGCAGACCCATGCCGATATAATGTGTGCTCCAATGTCCAGAAACGCCGGCACACTTGCAAGCACAAGTCATAAATTCTTGTAGATAACCAATACAGGTAGTCCTCGCCGGAAGTTCATCTGCGGAACGTTTCCACACCAAGCGTAGGCGTCTCTACCTGCTCGTTTCCTGGGACACCCTCATTTTTCCGCCTGTCGAAAAAAGTTTGACACTCAATAAGTAGAATGGCCCATTCTGCGAGAGCCCTACCAGCGTACTTGCTTGACTCAGTGGCAGGGCCTTCCGGTTTGATGGGCCTGTTCGTAGGCGTCTCAGCCCGCACTGATTGTAGGTATGTTTGAGCAGGTAAGGGAAGCCTAGGAGGGTATAGACGCCTCTCTTTGCCAGCAGGATTATTCTCCCTGTCGCTCCATTCAAGGGAAAACTTGAAAGAGTGGGGACGAAAAGGAGGGGTTACTGATACAAGCTTGCCTGTCGAAGGCTCCTGCCCCACAGCAGGTGCGTTCCCGCTCGATGGGTTGGTAGTAGAAGCGGTCGGCTTTGGTTTCGAGCGATCTTCGGGTGAGCCAGCGAAGGGCATGATATTCTTAAACAGACCCCACCGCTTCTTTCCACTTTGAGACAACTTGTTTGCATCTTCTCCAGCCAAGGAAAGCTGCGATGCCGTTGCATGAGTCAGTTTTTCCAGTGAGCTATGCCTTTCGTAGGCAGTTGGTTGAGTGGTTGAAGATGATGTCGAGGATAGGATGCCATCGAATGAAAGAAATATTCCGCCCGGTGCAGCTTGCACGTCGTTCCTGATTATCAGGAGGCGACGCCCAGGAGCTGGACTACAAGGTGCCGTGGAGGGGGACACGATACCATGGTTTTCAGCGTACTGTTGGAGATAAAGAAAATGGCACCACACGCGCTTTAAGCGAAGCAATAGAGTCTCTAATATCGTTCTGTAGAAGGCTTAGCTTCATGACTCCAAGGACCTGCAGTGTTCATACTTACATATCTGTGTCAGAATTGGCACCATCCAATCTTGCGACTTTCCAACAGAGCAGTCGCATGTAATATGCCCTCACCATCGGACACCAGTGATTGAACATCCTTCCAAAGGTAGCCTCACTCAAGAGCCATTCCAAACACAACTCACGTTTCCTGCTCTCATCGCTGACAATGGTGCTCCATAGGCTGTAAAGGAACGCACATAGCCGTATTTCCGTCATAGTATTTTGGCTTCGCATCATATGTTTATACACATCCAACCAAAACGCCCAATCAAGAACGGGCTGTTCCTGATTCGAGGTATGATGATAGCGATCTAAGATAGCAATTGCTTCTTCCATGAAATCGCATAGCGTGAAGCATGCGCTATTATCAAACAACGAGATGTGTCGAGCAGCGGCTCTAAGAAGGTAGCCAAAAGACTCGGCAAAAGTCTTCTGAGCTTTCTCTGACATTGCAGAGGACCCTGATAAACAATCCCTTAACATCATAATGAGACGATTCTCAGCCATCGAGCGATTGACACCGCTTGGGGGTAATGGAAGTACAGTAGCAGAAGCGTCGGCCTCTCCAAGCAAGTCCTCAAAGGTTGAAGACGGCGCCGCATTAAAGTGATCCGACGGTTGGTTGATAGCACGTTGAATTGTCGCATCTAAAACTGTGAGCATCTGTGCCTGTACTAAAATGTAGCCGGGTGCACAGGTTCTCTCTCCTGGAGTGATACCCTCTGAAAGGAATCGGCAAGTCAGATCATAATAATTCTTCGCAAAAACAAAGAAGAGATCGCTATCTCTTCCAGCCCACCTCCCTACCCAAGGGCCGTGCCAGGGTATATATGCAGTAGCAATAGGTACTTGAGGTCGACGGCGCAGATTCTTCATCATCGATCTTAGTGACTGAAACGTCAAATTATGCACACACGGTGGAAATTTGATAGCAACACTCCCAGAGGCTGCTTTCAAGTCTGTGTCCCGTCGAACACCATTCTCGGTAAGGACTCTTCGTAGGACTTCTGGGGATGTTGCCCAAAGGCGAACCAAGATCTCGGCTATTCCGTCACAGTAAAAAAAAGCGTATGCAGTGACCTTTCCACAAAACGCCACAACGCTGGCCGCTACATTTCGCATCGACATCTTGTCTACCACAAACGCCATCTGCGCTAAGAGGTTCTGAACATATGTATTTCTAATGTTGTGAAGAACAGAATCAGCGAGGAAGTCGGAAGCCGTCGACCCAAGAGAGGTAGTTGATCGTGATTTGAGCGACGGTCGCAACGGTTTATCTGTGCGAAACGCAAAAGTGGTCGGATGTATAGTCCACTCGGGCCTGGTCATGATGGCAGTGACAGCTTCCAGGATGGTAGGTCTGTCGTTACCGGACACTGACTCACCGTTCCTACCGTTCAGCATTTCTAAAAGGCCTGTCCACCACTTGTTCATGATATTGATACGCCTATCTAGATCTTCGGGCCTCAATTTTGCATTTGAGGGGTGGTCGGCATAATTTTTGAGGAAGGGGAGTAGGGCGGACCGGACAATTGCGAGTTTGAGAGTGCTCGCCCGCGTTTGGAATCTGCATATGCGTTTGGTACGAAATACCTTGAGTCGAACCTCGTACAGAACTTACTTTTGAAATTCTCCGTCAAGTGCTCGAAAAACTCCCCATAGTTCGTCCCTTCTTCGGGGGGACTCCGTTCCCATCCCCTGTAGTCGTTCGGAAGACATTGATTTTGGGATAGTAGGGGGACTTGCTGATGATAAGGGGTTATTGTTTAAGGACGGTAGTCTATCGGTGGAATACGAGATCGGGATCGAGGGCACAGAAGGGGCCTCTACTTCGGTGGAAGCTCTCCCAAGAAACGCACTAAGCGGCCGTCTTGACTTCTTGCCAATCGTACTGCTCCTCTTAGATGGCGTACCAACATGGCCACTTGTGGTTGCATCTTTGCTATCATTGATAGTATTGGCACTGGCCCGGGATGGTGGCCTTGCATTATTGGAGCCCGATTCTTCAACAAGAGGACCGTTTGCTGAAGCTTCTCGTTTGTTCGGGGATGGAGATCTTGAAGCTGAAATCCACGATTTTCTGGCGAAAGTTGTTAAAGACCCAGAAACGGAACGGCGTTTACTTTCAGGTCCATGAGTCTCCTTCGAGCCATCATTAGTCGACTCGTACGCCAAGTCGCTAGTACCCCGGCGTGGTCCTAAGGCAAACTTCGATACGGTGATTTTAGAACCAACCAATGAACGGGTTGATTTTCGCCTCAACAATTTCTTGCCATTGAGTTTTCCATGTAAGTCTTCGATGCTTTCTGATGCTTGCTTGCTGAATGATTGCCGGAAGGCATTCCCTTTTGGGTTTACGAGCACATTCTCGGAGAAGGTCCGTTTGATGCCGTTGCTCTCGGGCGTAGAGTGCGGTGTTGGAATTGTAGGTATCTGAGTAAAGCTTGCCGATCGAGGGAGTGAGGATACCTTGAGGCCGTCCAAAGCGTCAGATGTAGGGGGGAGACCGACATTATTAGCCGCTGCGGCAGAAAGTAGCGGCCCATCTACCAGTATGTTGGCAGTCATAATCTAGGCGGAGATGCCCGCTCTCCACCCACGCATGAGTCCAAGCTCGAACGTGTTCAAAGTTGTGCCCCAATTTCATACCAGGCGACGTTGTGGCTCCTGCTTGGCCGGTAGGCTGTCTCGGAGGGTTAAATTTGTCGAGGCCACACTTTCCAGTGATAGGAAGAAGCGGAAGGAAACGACAGTACATATACCGATAAATAAAAGCGCTATGAGGAGAAGTCAAAACCAACAGTGGTAACCTATACAACAAGAACAAATGTAACGAGTGAGAACGATCGTGTTAACGGTTAATGTCAAAGTCCAAAAGAGCTTGGCATTCATAGATAAGGTGATTGTTTAAGCTTAAATCCCATAGTGTGGAAATTCGTTAGTTATAATTCTATTCTTAGTGCACGAAGTTCGCTCAGGGGTTCGCTAGTCTGAATAACGAACAAGGCCGACAAGGTGCCTTTTTGACAAGCTGGAGAAATATTTCGTTTGGGAGACTGATTAACAAGTAGGGTGAATCTATGAAGCGCGGCAAGTAACCAAACATTGTGGTAACCTCATTTCTCCATTCCAAAGAGCTTCTATATAGTACTGAAGCAAGAGTGTATTCTGATCGTTGGTTGCCAAGGGTTCCACCACGTGACCCAACATCAAAACTTTTTCGACCCCGCACTATGTTTTTTCGCTGCGTTGACCCGTGCAAGTCGTTTTTTCCCGTTTAAACTACCATCATTTCTTTTTCTTTCGCCTCAACTACCATCCTGATTTTTACGGTTCATTGAAGTCGTTGTACGTACATCAGGTGATCGGAAATCACCTGATCGACGATTGAAATTTTCTTACCTGTTTACCCGTACATACCTGTATACTCTCATTACCACCTGCACCTGTCGTTATCTTCATTGTACGCGTATATATCAATCTTTATCTCTTTTTACGATCCTTTTTCATGTCTCAACGCACCTGTACTCGCTGTGCTCATAACCGTCCCATTCATGAATTTCTCGATTCTAATTCAACGCGTGTTTTGAATCTTTGTTCATCTCTGTTTACCGATTTACCTGTTTATTCATACACTCTGTATGCTTCGTACATGCTTCATAGCACATGCTAATTAGTTCAATAGAAAGCACTCTTCATGACTCGATATCAAACTCCCTACCAAACGCCCTATCGAACTCCCTACCAAACTCCCTACCAAACGCCCTACCAAACTCTCTACCAAACTCCCTACCAAACGCTCTATCGAATTCCCTATCAAACTCCCTACCAAACTCCCTACCAAACGCTCTACCGATTTCCTACCAAACTCCCTACCAAACTCCCTACCAAACTTCCTACCAAACGCCCTACCAAATTCCCTACCAAACTCCCTACTAAACTTCTTATCGAGCTGTCTATCGAACTCCCTACATGCTTCAAAATACGCGTCGGTCGGGCGCATAACACACGTCAAACAGTGCTTCAAACAATGCTTCCTACATGGCTTTCTACCTCATTAGCTTCTTCATTGCTTTCCCTATTTACATCTTCGTTTGCTTCCCCATCGCAAAGCTTCATCGAGTCCTTCGTCTTACCTGTTTCGCATAGAAGAAAGGACTACATCAACTATTGTTATGGAGAAGAGCTTGAAATAACGATAACGGGTCCCCTACTTCCCATTGACTTCCTCATTGGCTTCCCCATTAACTTCCCCATTAACTTCCGATAGACCACATATGAAGCACATATGGAGCACTGGATATATCACATATGAAGCACTGAGTACGTCACATATGAAGCACTGGGTACGTCACATATGGAGCTCTGGATACGTCACATATGAAGCACTGAATATACTACATGTGAAGCACTGGATAGACCACATATGGAGCACTGAATACGTCACATATAGAGCACTGGATACGTCACATATGGAGCACTGGGTACGTCACATATGAAGCACTGGATAGATCACATATGGAGCACTGGATACGTCACATATGGAGCACTGGATATACTACATATGAAGCACTGGATAGACCACATATGAAGCACTGGATACGTCACATATAGAGCACTGGATACGTCACATATGAAGCACTGGATACGTCACATATGAAGCACTGAATAGGCCACATATGAAGCACTGAGTAGGTCACATACGAAGCATTGAATATACTACATATGAAGCATCGGAAGGGCAGTGGGGTTGATTTTACAAATCTGTTTCTTATTTTGCACTTTTAGGAGATTCGCCACTAAATTTGGTGGGGCTCTCGGCAAATTCTAAAAAACGGCACAGGTTTCGCAATCAACGATATCTAATTAAAAAGACGTAGTGCAAAGCAGTTTCCATCGGAAATGGCGACCCCCTCGTGGTACGTACTGTGGACGTGAAACGATCAGATAGCAGTGGCTTGATTTCTAGTCATGTCTATTGCGTATGATACGCCCGAAATTCATAGAAACTGTAGATGATATTGTATAGGAAGCATTCCGTTGTTGGCGTCAAAGCGTTAGTGTAACAGCCAGTACAGCTGTTCTTTGGACAGGACCAGTATCAGGTCACGGCACATCAATCATGTGATCAGCCTTTGCGGTATAGCTTCATGCTGAGTGGTAGAAGATGGACCATCTGCTAACAGACCTTGCGACTACCATATTGCAACAAAGGATGAGTATGTGCCCTCGAGGAAAACCTTGTAAACACGGGAGGAGCAGAGCGCACAAGGTGGATACTGCGATCCCTATCAACGTGTAGTGTCATGGATCCTTAATGTGTGGAATCTAATGAGCTGCACCTGCTTCCTCCTCTTCCTCCTCTTCCTCAAACCAATCATCCTCAGACAATTTAGCCTCTCCTGCGGCAGTTTGGCCTTCTACTTCGACTTGTTGACTCTCATAAGCCTTCAAATCGCTAGCGATATCGCCTTCGTCTGGTGAGGTTGGCGCTCTCGGTGGGGAAAACTTCTGGACGTGACCCTCTGAGTCGGAGGGCTTGATTGGAGTTGGTTTGTACGATTTGAGCTCTCTGAGATATAGATCTTGGACCAGGTCGGCTGTGCATTGAACCATCAGCTTATCTATCTTCCATCATTCTGGGATTTACTCACCTCTTAAAGGTGCTGTAGGTGATATCAACGTTCTCTGCTGGATAATGGTCTGCTGAAGGCTTACACGAGCCAACGTGAGGCGCTGCCATAAGTTAACGTAATTCGGCCACTTATTAGATTATGGTCAATCGAATCGAACTTACGGCGGCTTTGAGTGATCGAAGCATAGTGGTAGAGAGAGAGTTGTCTTGCTGCCTCTGAAATGATCGCAATGATCTGTTTTCGACTAGTTCCCGCTAGTGGACTGCTGAGTGCTGACTCACCGAGCCACTCTTCTTTCAACTTCACCTATAAGGCTATAACACTCTTTAGCCACCCTCCACCCATCCTCCAATACTAATACTCTCTGCTGGGTCACGGTTGTGATATCTATGCTTCCTCGACTATCTGTGGGAATCTGACGTTGCTCGGATACTCACGCCTTCACTGGTTTCGTCGTCGGACAGCAGCCAGCAGAACACATCGCTCCCTCTTTCGTATTGTGTCTTGGTCTCGGCGCTACTTTTCCCATCGCTCACTTCTAATACCGCCACGATAGCCTGCGGACTCGCTGATTTCGGATATCCACCAACTTACGCTTGCCGCAACATTGGGACCGATCGCTAAACCTCTCAGGGAATATTCTTGATAGGTACATCAGATCGCCTTCCGTGTACTTGCTGGTAGTCGTCGCCGCTCCTTGCAGACAACAGCTCGAGCTATCCATTTGCACTTACTGTACTTGCTGTTTCCCTGTTCTGCTCGACGCTGTTGCATATCTTCAGACCCCACTAACATGCGGGATTCCTTGCAGTGACAGTCCAAAAGTAGCAAGCAGCACATTGCTGCTCTTGTACAGCCGCTAATTTCACGAATCTGGGATTGGATTTGGCTCCCCAGCCATTGCGTCTTCGACACAATATCAAGTCGTCAAAGTGTATTCTCCACTCTTCATTCGTTGCTGCGCCGCAAACCACAACCTTTCGGTGACTGCCAAGGGTGTGAAAAAGAGGTCACGACAGCGGTTCGAAAAGCGTAAACAATTGTCCAAGATGGCAACAGTTCCAGCCGAGACTGCTATGTCTGGCGTGAAATCAGATCTAACCGCTATTGGTAAACCCCAGGAACCATGGAGAGAAAATCTCAACATGCAGGTAATTTGCAGAGACTGCAAGGAGTTCCCACCCAACCTAGTCGAAGAATTCTCTTCAGGCGATATGGTCTGTGGATCTTGTGGACTAGTCCTTGGTGACAGAATCATTGATACGCGTTCCGAGTGGCGTACCTTCTCGAACGATGACCAGGGAAACGATGATCCTTCACGTGTCGGAGACGGCGCGAATCCTCTTCTGAACGGGTCTCAGTTGCAGACCACTATCTCCTTTGGTGATGGTGCAGCTAATCACAAAAGCCGTGACTTGCATCGAGCTCAAAACAAGTCGACGCACGATAAATCTACGAAGTCACTATTGGCAGCCTACAAGGAGATCGGGGCATTGTGTGATGCATTAAGCCTTATGAAGAATGTCTCGGACGTGGCAAAACATCTTTTTAAGATGGTCAATGATGCTGGAGCTTTCAAAGGAAAATCTCAAGATACGCTTATCGCGGGCGTCATCTTCATAGCGTGTCGTCAGTGTAGCCTTGGCCGAACCTTCCGAGAGATCTATGCTTTGACAAAAGTACCTAAAGCAGAAATTGGAAGGATGTTTAAGAACTTGGAGAAGTTCTTTGCAAAGCAGAACAAGGAGAAGCTGGAGAGCTTGGTGCGATCAGGGGGTAAGTTAATCGTGACAGAATTGGCTCTTGTTTACTTGTTGCTAATCTTAACAATGAAGGGGTCGTCAACCCCAATGAGAAATACAATACCACCAAATCAACTGGTGCAAAGGAATTGTGTGAGAGATATTGCAGCCACCTCGGACTGTCCTATGAATGCATTACGATGTCACAGGCCATTGCCGAAAAGATGGAAAATGTTGGATCACTCGCTGGGAGATCCCCGATCTCTGTTGCGGCAGCATGTATCTACATGGCATCGCACCTGCTGGCAGTGCCTAGATCTGCCAAAGATATATCGGCAGTGGCGGGTGTGAGTGACGGTACGATTCGCACCGCATACAAGCTCATCTACCCTGAGAGGGAGAAGCTCATTGATCCGGAATGGGTCAAGAGTGGAAAGGCTGATGTGAAACAACTGCCTCTGGCTTGAGCTTTCTATTTCGAGCTTTTGACACCCGGCGGGATGTTGGGTCGCACATTAGTTTCCTGATCTAGGTCACTTATCGCTGACCAGACTAACATGCTAACTCACATTCGTTTTGATTAATCAGTATTGACCATATCTAAATTTCTGATGTGATTACCAGATACTAACGAGCAGCGCTATGCATGACGGCACTGGAAGTTCCAAGTGGACTCATAACGTCTTTCGCATGCTATATACTTGTGCGGAACATGACACTGCTAACAGCTGTCTTGGTCTAATTGAAAAAAAGGCATTGTGCGAAATATATTGATGCATTTTTATCTTGTTGCTCCCGCACTCTGTTCGTGTAAAAACACACATTTTGTCAATGAGTACTGACTTTGGTGCAAACTGTTGGCTAAACCATGTTCAGCCCGCTGGAGTAAGGTGATTATTACACGGATCTCTCAATAACCAACCTTGAACAAAGCGAACTTCAGGGCGTTCGGCGAGTAACATTCGAGTGCCTACATCACCCTGTTAGAAGGGGTTCTGGTCTGTCCGCTGCAAGGCCCCAGACCACCACACTGCAGGATCTACAATCTATAACTGTTTCTACGGCATCTACTCCTTCTACCCAACCCTACTAACACTAAGCCCTATCTAGCCCAAACCCACGGAAGAGCTATGTGACATTCCGCAAATACTCCGCCTCCCCCACTCTCACAGGAAGATTTTGTTCTACCAGCGACCCGTGGCCAGATCAAAAACCCCGACGCTCCTCTCCTTTCCCACCGCCATTCACCCAATCGGCATATCAGCCCCTGTACATCCTATAAATCTACTGCATAGCCTTGTACAACTCGTCATAGGTCAGCACATCGCTTTTCCCCCACGGCACCGTGGGTTCCACGGGCATTGGCGGCAGCGGCGGCAGAACCGGAAGCTTCCGAGCAGGGCAACGATGATGGTGCAGGTGCTAAGGGTGTAGCGGCCTGGCGTGAGTGTGCGCTGGAAGTGCGTGGTTTGCGTGGAGTTGAGGTCAAGGATTTCGAAGCGCCGTTGTTTGTAGCAGTCGTAATCGGTGAGGATGAAGCGGGTGTTGGCTTCGCGGCAGTCGTCCAAGTTGAACCGTGGGACGAGCCAGGAGGGGAGGGAGCGGCAGTAGAGTTGACGGGCTTTTGTTGCGAGGATGGAATTTGTCCGCCGCGGTCTGGATTAGCGAACTTATAAGGAGGCAAGCGATGGCTGCCATGTAAATACGGTTTTGTGAGGGCAATCGGCAAGGAGCGATCATTCTCAAGATTGGTTCCGAGGTGGCAACGAGCGACTGAAGATCTTCAGCGTCGATCGAAAGAGAAGAGATGGAAATGATGGCATGCCTCGGTCCCACTTCTCGATATGAGATTCGGATTAAATTAGCGTTTGACTTCTTTTGCCCCAGAGTTACAACATGCATCTAGTCTTCTCTGGCGGCAATGAGTAAACACTGGGCCAACCGACCGTAAGCGTCACTGATTTGTTTGCGACAGCACAATCACTTGGAGATGGTAGTTGTTAGACAATGAGTATTGCACAGCTATACATTAAGTTATCGCTGCTCTCTTATTCAATGATGTCTTTTAAGCTTTTCATCAAGATGTGTATGTACAAAATAACCCTTTGACCTATAATCATCCAATTAGCAACCAGCCTTCATTTCAATTCAAGTTTCTCCATTTATACAACATAAAAAGGGTTGATCGTACCTCCTAAGTCACTGATAACACCATAATACCTCAACCAGCCTCCTCCATCTCATTCGTCTTCATCTCTCCATCCCCTTCTAAGCCCTCACTATCCCATTCATCCTCATACCCCTCCTCATCCATCACCATATCCCCCTTTTCTTCTTCAACCCCCTCTTTCTTCGACGATCCCTTCTCCTTCTTCTTCCTCTCCACGTTCTCCCTCTGCACCCTCTTCCTTTCTTCTCTCTGTTTTCTCCTGCCCTCCCAAACTTTCTCCATCTCCTTCACCTCTTCCTTACTCTTATTCAAATACTCATGCCACATAACTTTCCCCCCACAGACCCCCTCTTCCACCTTCGTCATCCGCAGTTTCAATCTCGGCCCTAGTTCAACCAATTTTACGGCCCGCTTTTCTACACCTGGTTCTTGCCTCCGTGGGCCATTCTCTGAGTTGCTGCGACGTAGAGCAGCCATCTGTTGTTTACTCAGCACTTTCTTCGCGCTAGTATCTAATACCTCAACTTCGGCGTCTGTTTCAACTTCGCTTTCACTGCCCGATGTGAAGCCCCCCGCCGCGGCTGAGGGATCAAGGAGGTAGTCGGAAACGTCTTCTAGCTTCCCTAGGTTTGGCAGCGACCGCTTGTTCTTGCGATCGTGGAGCATTTTCTCTGCGGCATTGAGACGGCGGATGCCGCGGGAGAGACCAATGCGCTTTGTTGTGATGGCATAGTGACGGAGGTTGAGGTTGTAGGATCCGTTGTCGTCTGGCAAAGACGAGGACGATGGTTTGGAAAGTTCGCGATTTAGGACGAGGACCCGGCGGATGGAGGAGAGGGGCGTTGATTGCGGCGATATCGGCGGGAACAGAGATTGGAATATTGTGGTTGTGAGGGATTCAAGATGTTTTGGAACTGCAGGGCTTGAGCCGTCTTGGGGTGGAGGAGTGATGAAGTTGTTCATGACGAGGAGGGGAGGAGTTAAATATTCCTTTCCTCCACCATTGGGGTGTTTCAATGCCTTTCGGACATCTTTGCAAAGGGAATATTGCTCCACGCGGAAATGAAGCGTAGGACCTCGAGGGGTGAGTGCGAGGCGAAGATTGGTGTTGCCTGTAGTGGATCTTGAGAAGAGGAGGAGGTGGGAAACGCCGAGAGGACCCGCCATGGTGGTGTAGTCTCGTAGTCTGTTTGACTTACGCTCCTGTCCCGATAAGGCATATCAGCTCTTAAGCTTCGCGGGGTATAGAACGAAAGAAAACCTTTAGTCTACTGGCCGTACCAGGTTCCAGCATACTCCGAACATCCTTCACCAGCTGGCTAACACTAGGTCCGACTTCTCCTGCTCCTATGCGAATTACCATGCTCTTGGGCTCTCTGCTGGCTGAAGAGTTCGCCTTGACTCCATTGGACGGTCCATTGTTCGCCCCAAGATGCGTACGTTTCTTGGTACGCCTTCTCGCCATGATGAATCGGGTTCGAAAGGATAGAAGAGTTTGGTGATGTCCTAAAAAAGGCTCTGCTGTTCGGCAACAAGAATCAACCGTCTTCGAAGTTCGCCTCGCTAAAGCTTATCGATAAGACTAGCTAGCGTTGGAATCCTGAAGTATCGATGCCAATTGTGCGAGGGTGTTCTGTAAAGTTTTGTGTGAGCGGTTGAGAATCTACTGGACACCAAGATGTCTGCTATTAAGAAGAGGAAGCCCAATGGCAGTTCTCAGGTAGCAGACTTACCAAAGTTAATACTCAAAAAGGCGAAATCGGTGGACAGAATCGCATCGCCGCCAAAAGTCACCGAACAACCCCCCGAATCCTCAATAAACAGGGAAGATGCAAATCAAGCGGAGTCTGGAACTGTCCTTGAAGATGCTCCAAAGACATTTGAGGAGCTTGGCATAATTGATTCGTTGTGTGAAGCATGTACAGCTCTAGGGTACAAAACCCCAACACCGATACAAAAAGAAGCCATACCACTTGCGCTTCAAGGACGAGATCTCATAGGGCTTGCGGAGACTGGGAGCGGTAAAACCGCCGCCTTTGCTTTACCAATACTGCAGGGTGAATTATCTCTATTTCCGACCTTGCCTAGACTTGTACTAATAATTGTCAGCTCTCATGGACAAACCTCAATCTTTATTCGGTCTCGTCATGGCACCCACTCGAGAATTAGCCTACCAAATCTCTCAAGCCTTTGAAGCACTCGGCTCTTTGATATCAGTACGCTGTGCTGTCATAGTCGGTGGTATGGACATGGTCCCCCAGTCCATCGCCCTGGGCAAAAAACCACACATCATCGTCGCCACCCCCGGCCGTCTCCTCGACCACCTGGAAAACACGAAAGGCTTCTCCCTACGCTCTCTCAAATACCTTGTCATGGACGAAGCCGACCGCCTCCTCGACCTTGACTTTGGACCCATTCTCGATAAAATTCTCAAAGTGCTTCCGCGAGAGCGCCGCACCTATCTCTTTTCCGCAACCATGACCTCAAAGGTTGAATCTCTCCAGCGCGCTTCGTTGTCAAACCCGCTGCGTGTTAGCATCTCGGAAAACAAATACCAAACAGTCTCCACCCTTATCCAGTCCTACCTCTTTTTCCCGCACATGCACAAAGATCTCTACCTCGTGCATCTCCTTACTGCAGATTTCTCAGGCCAATCTTGTATAATCTTTACCAGAACCGTGAACGAAACCCAGCGCCTAGCCATCCTGCTCCGCTCCCTCGGACTTGGTGCTATTCCCCTCCACGGCCAATTGAGTCAATCCGCTCGCCTGGGCGCGCTGGGTAAATTCCGCGCCGGCTCCCGCGAGATCCTCGTCGCCACGGACGTTGCATCGCGCGGCCTCGACATCCCCTCCGTCGACATTGTGCTCAACTTCGACCTCCCTCCTGACAGCAAAACGTACATCCACCGCGTCGGACGGACTGCTAGGGCCGGCAAATCGGGTCACGCCATATCTTTAGTAACGCAATACGACGTCGAGATCTGGCTGAGGATTGAGACGGCGCTGGGACATAAATTGAAGGAGTACGAGGTTGAGAAGGAGGAAGTGATGGTCTTGGGGGAGAGGGTGGCGGAGGCGCAGAGGGTGGCTGTTGGGGAGATGAAAGACTTGCATGAGAAGAGAGGGAGTAAGGGTGCTACGCTTAGGGGAAGGAAGCCGGGGCAGGGGGGAAAGAGAAGAAGGGACGAGATGGACAGGGAGGAGGGGTAGACTTGCATTGTAGGATTGGAGAAAAAATACGGGAAGAGTGATGAAAGCAGTTGGGCAAATCTGGTGGACTTTGCAGAAACCACTGGCTCAGTCTTCAGGAAAGGTATGCGCAGTGACAGCGTCGATCAGAGCATTACAGGGAACCTGGAGGGGCTGCCGGCGCGAGAGGAGTATTGAGGTTTCCACTCACTGATGCCGGACGCCCATGAGTATCAAGAAATTCCCGGGGCCGCAGTTAAGGCGGGGTCGGTATGGTTTGGATGTTTCCCAAGCTATAGTAGATAGGTCGAAGATGTGGGTAGTGAGTGCTTGGCACTATGTAGCGGCACTGATGTTATTAAAGAAGTCGTCGGCATCGACAGGTAGAAAGGTTGGTTCGACACCTGTATCGTCCCACAGCATTTAATTCAAATATCCGCTGTCAGAAATAGATCAAGTGGAGGAGTACACAGCAAGCCTGCTCACCACGGAGGTCCGAAACCCTCTGATGCTCCAAATCCCCTGATAGTAGTAACCAAATTTTGATTTTCATATTTCTTGTAACCTTCTATTACACATAGAACTTTTACCACCATGATCTCCATAGCTGGCTTCCACAAAAGCACCAAGACCTCCCAATTTTTGTGCGCACTGCTTACTTACCCCTTTCAGTAGCTCACAAGCATCGAAACCCACTCAAGTACCCGCCGCCTTGACCACCCCCGAAACCTTCGCGGCCAAATCATCCGCCTCTCCCCTTGTCGCCGCCTCGGCATACACCCGCATTGCCTCTTCCGTCCCGCTCGCCCTCGCAAAAGACCTTCCATCCTTGTACTTCCCGACCAATGCATCAATTTGCGCCTGCACGCCCGGCGGACTCTCCAGCTTCCTCTCCGCATCCACCGCTTTGAAGATGTTTCTGTCAGCTACTTCAACGCGTACAAGACGATTGGGCAGGTCAGTATAGGTGCTGGCCCATTCGAGGGGCGACCAGCCTTTGTGCGCGAGGATGACTTCGACCAGAAGGAGGTCGCTGAGGGCGTCGCCGACTGTCTGATTGATAAGACGGGTAAGGGCGCGGAGGGTGGAAAGGGCGGAAGATTGGGCCGGGGATTGAGGTTCGTATTTCGCGAGGCGCTTCAACGCAAGGTCGGAGAAGACTACAGTACCGTGGCCGTTGGCTTCGAAGTAAACACCCACATCAAACTTGGTTGCCGCATGATGCAGATGCTTGACGCCGGTCGGAGTGCACACAACGGGGAGTTTCAAATCTTTGGTTATGTAGCCAGTCGAGGCGCCGTTGGCATAGGCGGTCTGGACGACACCGACTTTGAGTTTTTCCGAGAGGCCGGCCGAGCGGGCGAGGTCAGAGATGAACAGGGCGGCGAGGGTGGCAATGCGGTCGCCGTCGAGGAGACGGAAGGTCCCATCTGAATCGACAAAGTAGTAGATTATGCGGTCGGCGTCACCATCGAGAGAGGCACAGCGGGCCATGGGGCCGGCTTGGGAGGAGGGGGGCGCACGCTGACCGGTTTTGACGAAGTCTGCTCCACACTGAACGGTTTCTGCTGTCAGCCTCTGTTTCTCCTTAAATGAGTCGTGACGTGAGGACCAGACCCACTTGATGGTTCAATCGCTCTGGTTTCAGTACGTCGTCGTTGACAACCTTGATGTCAAGACCGCCTTCTGAAGGACTGGACAAATATTTGATGAGCTCCCTCAGCTTGGGTCCACCAACACCATTTGCGCAATCAACAGTAACTCCACCGCTAAATTTCTTACCCTGCATCGCAGTTTTTAAAGCCGCTGCAGTCTTCTCGTAGTAACCCTTCTCAGTCGCCTCTCCGTATTCGTATGGCGTGCCTTTGGTATTCAAACATCTAGTAAGGTAGTGTAACTGAGGTGTGGTTAGTATCTTGTAATCAGTAGATTCGGTCCCAGTCGCCTCGAGGGCTTCAGCCAGAGCAGCGACTAGACGAGGTCCGGAGGCTCGAGTATCCCGAGCGAACACTACACGAGCTTTGGTGTCTGGTTTTATTTTCATATGTTCTGTGAGCTTTTCGTAAGCCGTGACGAGATCGTTGTCAGAGGGTGCGTTAGCAAGAGTAGTCGCATATGCCTCCCAAGATGCCTAAGCCACCGTTAGACTAGGTGTGTATTTCCTTGAGGATGTTTCGTTTCGCGAGGACGTACCTCGAGCATCTCGCCCTACATTGCCCAAGAATCAGCATGTTGTAATCCGATAGTTGGCACATTGACTCGTACCATTGGATCCACCAGTTTGACGCCATTGTCATCTGGAGGGTTGTGGCTCGCAGTAATCATTATGCCAATCACCTGACCATTCAATTTTCTTGAGCGCAAGGCTGCCAGCATTCCAGCACGAAAGACGACGGAGTCGAGAAGCGAGCTGCAATGACACGAGGCGTCAGCCGTCCATATTTACTGGGGCGACGATACCCAAAGGCTTGATGGAATCTAATTGATACCCACGCATTCATGCGAAACTAAATGGGTATCAAATAAGCCAGGAACAGGAACACCTGATAGATGTGCACTTACACCAGCTGTGCCATATTGAAAGATCCTATCGGCAGGCTTTGGGAACTTGGCAGAGGCTGCAATCATTGCATCTTTGGAAGCCATGGTGGAAGGCTATGTTGTGGATTTGAGAAGGTCCCGGTGTCAACTAATTTCCAAAAGAGAAGTAACGAAGGCAAAAGTGAGTGTTTATGCGAAAGACAGCGGAGAATCGGTGAAAAGCGGAGAGTTCCCTCCCACCCCCCTCCCCCTTGTCCCCCCCCACGCCGCAATGCGGAATAACGTCAGTAGCGTGGATCATAAAGCTCGGGCCACTGCGCATGATCAGCAAAACAATCCCGTCCCGTGCGTCTTCTTGCCCGCTTGGCTGAGCTGGACGTGCTCGGTGGAAAGCCAACTTCCTTGGAGTCAGCAAGGTACAACAACACCAAACGATAGTGAGTGGAGAGGTCCGAGCGGGTATGCAATGACCAAAAGTGCGGAGTGCGGAGTGCAGGAGGCAGAGTGAAAATATGTTATTGAGTCTTCCAATTAAAATGCCTGCAACTCATCCTAGTCGGACCTTTGATCATCACGCTTTGAGCCTTTCCCCAGCCATATCCTGTTGCGCATCCTTTACTAGAAAGCTGATAAGAGGACGGGTCAGCTTCGCCTACGGAGACGGAGGGCGGTGTGACAAATAAAACTTACTTGTACCACCATATCGTGGGCCCAACTGTGCCCAAATGCCACAGGCTATGCGCATCCAGCATCCCCTTCCACGGCGGGAAGTCCAACAGCTCCAAGCTCATCGCCATGACCACCCAAGCCACTATCAACCCGGGCCAAGCCGCCCAGGGCTTCTTGAGTTTCTGATACCTATGCACACTGAACCAGCTCCATAGTATGTTCTGCACAACCCCCACTGCTATATTCGCCGCCATATTGTATGTATAGTCCCATCGCCAGAATGTGAGATAGGAAACGTGTGCAATATACAGGAGCACACAAGTGATGGTCCACAATCGTAGTAACGTCTGCTTGACCGGAGGCTTCTTCTGATCCAGTCGAAATATCCTCACTGGCGTATAGTACAGTCCGTACAACACACTTGCTCCCGCGGCAAAGTAGTCCAGCTTCTCTGTCAAATTGAAGTCCCTGGTGTGAAATATCATGCTAAAAACCCAGCTCGCCATGCCAATGTAGCTCAAAGCAACGTAGAAAGGGCGAAGAGAGTACCGCGCAGGCATCTTATCACGGATCTTTAACAGCCCATTGTAGTGTGCAAGGAAATTCAGGAACGAAAATGAGACCGAGAATGGTTCTTGCATACCCACGAAACGGTAGAAAGGCCATTTCCCATGGTACTGAACCACGGGCTCCAGCATTGGGGGATCCCGGGAAACTCGGCGATCGGTGATGATATGCTGGCAGACATGGTCGCAATTGGAGTGGCACGTCCAGAACAGGAGGCGGAGGTGGATGGCTTTATTCGGGGCGTGAGTAGGGATATGGGATCCGGGACTGCAACGGACTTACGCAACGCAGAGTTTCCAGACTTGCAATTCTCGTCCACACAGGTCTACCGGACGTCAGCATCTCTTCCCGTCTTGCATCAGAGGTCAGTCACGTACCGAAACACACTGGCGAAAGTCAGGGAGCCGGTCCCCGAGTGAAGCGCTTGCAATGCCGCAGAGGCTTTGGACCAGAAGCAAGCATGCGACCAGACAAAATGCCGGGCTGCTGAGCAACCGAAACATCATTGTTGGATCAACATGCGTAACGCGACAACAAATGAGGAATCATGGTTGTTCCAAGATTATTCCGGCGCTCTCGCTAAAACTTTTTTGGCCGAAGCAGCAGCATATCGCTAAATCAGGAACCAATGACATCTGGGACCCATTTTATTTTGCTGGGATAAGATCATCGCATGCATTGGATGAACCATTCGAGCACAAAAAAATGCCAAAATGCGCAAAATGGTGGAGGAGCGGATGATCGAAATCCGGGCCTTCCGCACATGACCATACCTCGCACCATGCAAAGCGGACGCTCTACCACTGAGCCACACCCCCAGTCGTGATTCAATAGGTTGTTATTTAATAATATAAACCTCATCAAAGCTGATAATCAATTTGGCACGTTTGGCTAATGGTTACGGGAAGGTTTAAGGTTTAGCATGGCTTTAAGCGAAAAACAGCTGGCTAGCGTGGCACGCATGGCTAGCACGACTTCTGCGCATCTCAATCTTCTCCTCGGTGTAACTCTGTTGCAAATGACAACTTTTCGAAGCATCTACTGACAACTTCGGCTTCCGAAGTATTCATAAGAAGCTTTGGGACCACGTATGGTGGTTGTACATGACGCACTAGGTGGAACGTGTATGGAACTTCACATGGAGCACTGAAGGGGCTGAGTATGGAACCCTATATGGAGCGTTGGAGGGAGCATGTATGAGATTCTACATGGACCACTGGACGGATCACTGGGTGGACCACTATATAAAGTATATATGGAGATCAGCGGACCAGAAGGCTACCCATGGCACGGGATACGATTGAATTGACAGTTTGGAGGTTGTTCTTCAATTTTCGCTGCCCATCTCGACATACTCTGGATTTGTTGCTCTCTGAAATTCTAAATACCATGCTGAGGTGATTTATCCCTTTAGCTAATATTCCATACTCCAACAAAGGGGGCAGAAATTCAATCAACAACAATAAATAGCCAGATACGTTAGGCCAATGATTAGACTAAGTCGCTGTCCTGTCCCTGCCATTTGTCTACGAAAAGCTCAGATTGACCGATTTACATTAACGAGTCTCATATATTCCTTAACACGATTCTTCTTATTGCGTTCATTACGTTATGCTTTGAATTGAATCGGATTATACTACTTCAGGGGAACAATGAGCCTATTCGTCTATTCGTCTATTCGAATATATTAACGAAATCTTTTTGTTATTTCTGACTGGACTCCCTGCGCTTCCTGGTACTCCACCAGCTATCGAGGGTGCAAAACGCTATTGAGAGGCAGGCACGCCAGGCCGACGATCAGGCTAAGTAATGGTCAGGGTAGTTTGGGTATGGAAAGGCACAGTTGGTAAGTCTTATATTCTTATACTCGGTTATTCCTTATTAGTTAATTAGGATCAACGAGCATGCTATGTCGAGTGAACAAAAGGTTTAGTGGACGATCGAACATTTCTACGATGACCGACCGTTATTAAATAAAATTTCAACATTCCTCTATACTCATCTCAACGAGTTCAAGTCTATAGTAGATTCAATCATACAATAGACACGAATACTGCAAAGTCGCAGAGTCATAGGATTGAACATTTACTGAACTGGACCTCAAGTGGTTTTAACCAAGTACAATTAGCTAAGCCTAGCAGTAATGAAGGACAAGCAACAGAAACTTGCATAGAAGATATACAAGCATACAAGGCTCGCATATTATCTTCTGAAGGGACAAGTCACAGGGAAAGATGAACAAGCGTACAAGGCTCGCATGTCATCTTCTAAAGATAAAAGTATAAGAGATTTGCATGTCTCTTCCGCTGATGGGTACAGATTTCTGTGGCTGATGATCTTCAAAGAGATCTGAAATCCTCGAGTCCGCATTAGGTACATCAGAAAGGCTCAGCCCACGAGATATCAGAGTCTTCTTGAGTGAAGGTCTTTGATATTCACGTGTGAAAACCATCTCACGCATGTTTTCTGAGATGTCGCAAACAAATGTCTCGAAGACAAAGTCAGAACATGTTTCATGTATGATCAGCTCATTCAATTTCTTAACATTAGCGTCTTCTGCGCAGAATCGTTCAATCGCTTGTTGCATTCAAATAAGTTTAGCTGTCATTATTAGTGTCACGAACTGAGGGCTGAATGAAACCAGAATGAAATTCTAATAACTAGATTTTAGATACAAGACGTTGCACGAAGAAGAAAGAAAAGAAAGAGATCATTCAGAGATTCTTATACTTCATGAACGCTGAATATCATTCGTATCGAAGAATCTTCATAACATCACTGATAATCTCATGTTTATCATCATCTATAATATTGTTCAACATCATCTAAGTGATCTAACATCTCTTTTCTCAACATCTTTCGAGTAACACATGCTAAAATCATGACAATAGATTTCTCTTTTTGAAGTTGAAGCTTCTGCGAGACTTTTAATTCTCTGACTCATATTCAGAGTCGCTGCTTTCTTGCACGTAAGCGATTCATGAATTCTTACTCGAACGATCGAGATTTCGAGCGTGATAGACGTTTATGACTTCGATGACATTCATCACATTCGCAAACTTTATTCAACTGTTTTCTTCTATTTCAGTTCACTTAATTAAATACTCTAGCTGAGAGTTCTTTACTCGAGAGTTCAATATTTCGTTCATCTCTCAGCTAAGCACTTCTTCGACGAAGACTATCAAAAACGACGCGAGAGATATTTGTTCAGATAAGAAGTCGTTGATCGCAGAATGAAGCAGATAAGTATGAAAGACGTTGAAACAGAATCAGTCATCAAGCAACTTTAGCTGATAAGAATGAGAACTAACAATTTTGATGATTCTGAAAGATCTCTCGAATTTATTAGATAACTTCTTGCTGAGTCGATGAATCATCAGATTGCGAGCATCTAATCAAATCATATCATTAATTGCATACTTGAGAGCGTGTTGTCGATGAACATTAGCGAATTGTTTCTGATATGCTTGAGCTAAGATCATTTGTTCTCGCAGAATTTCATTGATTCGATTCATTTTCTGAACAAACAGATCGACATGTATTCATTTCGAATGTTCAATAACGTTCTTCTGAGTCTTCTTTGATTTCAATCTCATTCGAGAATGCTGTTCGAAGTTAGCTAGAAACGACGTGCACTGAGTGCTTTCGAAGAAGTGATTGTTGATGACAAATTCAGCTGATGACAGTCATGCAGCTCAGTCGTTCTGCATAAAGAACACGAAGACTCGAAGATATTGTTTCAAAACGTCGTTGACGTTCTCGATTTGATCATTCGTTTCTGAGTGAAACGCAGTTGACAATCGAGCTTGAATCTTCAATCGAATACAAAGTTCGTCTCAAAAGTGACTGACAAACTGAGTTTCACGATTCAAGACGATTGAATCAGATAATTCATGATGTTTTCATATTGCACGATAAAAAACTCGAGCTGTATCTAGAGCTGTAATTTCACTCATAGACTTGTAATGCACTTGTTTAGATAGTCTGTTCACGACTATCAGAATATTGATTGTCGAATTTTCGTTCAGATTCTTACTTTCAGATACTGTCACGATGAAATTCATGACTATGTCTTTTCAGCGACGATTGAGTACATCAAGAGACTTCAAAGCTTTCTGATATTTTTCTCTAGAGATCTTCACTCGAGAGCATAGGTGACAATTGCGTACGAAGCGAGCTACTGTCTTGATCATTTCAAGTCAGTAATAATGACGACTGAGTATTTCGTAGATCTTGACTCTTTCTGAATGACTTGCAATAGACGTGTCATGACTTAACTGAAGCAGACGTAGTCGCAGTTTCTCATCTTTGAATATCAATAGTCTATCTCTATAGTAGACTCAATCACTTTGCAGTGTACATTTCGCTAACGAAAATTCTTTAAGCTTTCGTTGATCATCTTTTAACGCAGTTATCACGATCTGTATTCATTCATCATTGAAATAGACTGCGAAGAGTTGTTCTTCTAGCTCATTCATAGACATTTTCTCTGATGATTCAGACTGCTCAAAGATCACTGATTCGCTCTTCGAGTCATTTGATTTGAATGCTTCAGAGTCACTATCATCGAGAACATTGATTAAGACTTGAATTTTCAGATTTTTTGATTTTAGCACGATCTGTCACTGATGTTCTCGACGACTATTTCTCTCGTTCAAGAAAAGATCTTCTGATCGACGTGTGAATGCATCGATTCAAGTGTTCAATTCACTCGAATGATACACGATTTTGAAGTTAAATCGAGAGAGAAATTCTGATCATCTGACTTGTCTTCAACTAAGCAGCTTAATTGACATGAAATATTCTAGATTCTTGTGATCGAAAATGATCTCAACGAGATTTAACGTGTCTTTCAGTTCAAGTTTTCATTTCTCAAAAGCTCTGATTATAGCTAGAAGTTTCTTGTCATAAATCTCGTAGTTGCATTCTGCGAATAGCATTTTGAAAGAGAAATAGATCACAGATCTTAACTGCTCATTATCATCTCGTTGAGACATGACTTCGATCACAACATAGTCGAAGACATCGATTTTCACAGTCACGAGTAGATTCGAGTTATAGTGCATTAAGATAGAAGCAGTGATGAACATCTGCTTGAATCAATCAAAGATGAATTGACACTTCTGAGTTCAATTAAATGACTGATCTTTTCTGATTAAGACAATCAACGAGTCAATCAGCTTGAAAAACTTCTTAATAAATCATCTATAGAAGTTGACGAAGCTCAGAAAGCTCTGAACATCTTTGATGTCTCAAGATGCAGCTCAATTCATGACAACATTGATCTTCTCAGAGTTCATTTTGATTTCGTGAATGATGATTATTAGATTCAAATACTTGATCTCGATAACTGAAAATTCGCATTTCTCGATATCTATCTGTAGTTCAACGACTTTAAGTCGCTTCAGTATCTGATGAACATGCTGAGTATGCTTCTTTTTGCTGTTGCTATAGATCAAGATATCATTCATGTACGCGATGCAGAAAACGTTCAAGAAGTCATGCAGAGTGTCATTAATGAAGTTCTGAAATGATGATGATTCATTTGTGAGTTCGAAGAGCAAAACGTTGTACTCGTATAAGTCATAACGTGTTCGAAAAGCGATCTTTCACTCGTCTTCATAAGTCATTCGCAGTTTATTAAAGACTGCAATGATATCTAACTTGATGTAGTACTTGATCTTAGTCAGTCGATCTAGAGTTTCTCGAATGAGAGGTAATGAGTATCGATTCTTAACTGTCATGACGTTCAGATCTCGATAATTCACGCAAAATCTGAGTTCTTCGCTTGATTTTTTAACAAAGAGTATCGAAGAGATCGCGAAGAAAGAGCTGACTTGAATAAAGTCTTTGATCAAATTATTCTTCAGATATTTCTTTAGTACTCGAAGCTCATCTTGAGACATGTCATATAAAGACTTGAAGATAGAAGTTTTGCTCTTCTGCAGCTGAATTTTATGATTATAAAGACGTCGTTCAGATAGAGTGTTCATCAATTCGCAAGAGAAAACATCTAGAAAGTCGTGATATTCGAAGAGCAATAGCATGACAGAGTCAACGAAAGACGTGATTTTCAGAGCTTTGTTGATATTTCTCATGAATATGACAAACAGATTATGATTCTTTTTTCTAGCGAGTCGCAGAAACGAAGCACTATCTATAGCGTAGATCTTCAGATGTTTCAAGAGCGAAGACGTCAAAAGAACTGATACTGACACAGTTGAAATCGAGATGCTCGAGAGAGTTTCGAGTACGAATTCTGAATTGACTTGAGATTCAAAGATGAGCTGATTATGACGCAAATCTATAATTGCTTTATGACTTTTTAATCAGAACAGATCTAGAACAACTGAAAATTGCGAAAGTTGAGTGACATAGAAGAGAGTTTCTTCGAGCTTCTCGCTTGAAACTCGAAGTTTGACAAGAGCGTAATGAGTGATTGAATCGAATACGACTGATTGATCATCAAATCTCTGAAGAGTACAGATTTCAGACAAAGAAAAACAGAGCAGAAAGTGTCTTTGCGCGAAAGAGTCATCAATAAATGCATAATCGATGACGTTGATATCAATCAAAACAGAAAGATTGACATTGATTTTATTGCTTTCTAGATTATCTGAGAGCACAAGATGATCATTGTTCATCTTCTTTTCTAATCGATGAATCGAGCTAACTGAGAGTGCAGAGATTTTCAGACTGTTCGATTGTCTCTGCGAGCGACTGTACGCAGAGACTAGACTTTTTCCAAGGCGAGAGAAGTATTGAAAGCGAGATTGTCGATAGAGATTGCAAAGATGAATAATGAGATGACTCGTAGCTGAATCTTGAGCTTTGAATTGCAGATTGCAGTCTGATGCTCAAACTTATTGCAGTATAGACACAGATGATTGATCATGCGATGCTGATGCTTCTTGAAGATCAATGAGTCTCGTTTCTTCATGTTGACGATCGATAAGTTCATGAGATTTCTCAAGCTTGAGATCGTAGCTTTCAAGCCTGTCGAGAATGTCGCATATTTGACGAGATACGCGAGAACTGTAGAGATCACAGAGACAGAATGAATCACTGCTTTTGACTTGAGAAGATTCTGTACTGTGACGCGATATCGACTATTCAATTGCTGACATTTGATAATCAACTGCTCATAGTTCAGACTGCTGACATTCATCTGAATCAATAGAGCTTTGAGCTCGCTGAATAGTTCATTCTTCAGATTGAATTTTCGAGTTACGACGTCATATTCGATTGCATCAATGTGCTGCTGAAAATTGAACAGATATTCAATGAAGATGCGATTTTGCATTCTTAGAGCTGAAATGAATCGCTGAGCGATTTCTTGCTTGTCTGAATCATCGAAGACTTGTCTTAACAAAACAACTAATTGCTCAATCATGACTAGCTTGTCATGCTGAGCAGTCATACGTGACAACGCTTGAGCGACAGCGTTCTTCGATAAGCGACTGTACTCATACAGAAGACGAGACTCGAAAGTTGAATAATGATTCGCGTTCAACTTCAGCTTGCTGATCAGCTCGAAGATGAACTGATTTAGCTTGTTTTCTCACTCTTCGATATAAAGTTCTGAATTCGAATATTTCTCTGATTTGATATTGATTCTGCTCATGCTCTTGAGTTCTTGAATCATTTCTGACAAGATTTCATTATTGATCTGAAACTGCTTAAGTTTGATCTGAGTTTGCTCATGTTCTTGTTGACAGACTGAGACTCAGTTGATATACTGAGTGATGATGTCGTTGAATCAAGTTTGAAGTTCAATCAGAAAAGTGTATCACGCTTCGAAAGCATTGTTGACGTGAATTCGAAACTGAGCGACAGTGATGAATTCGTTGATCGAAGCTAGAGATGTCGACGACAGAGTGTTGCTGATATTCTCGAATTGACTCATGATGTAGTGTGATGCAACGTAATGTCACGAACTGAGAGCTGAATGAAATCAGAATGAAATCCTAATAACTAGATTTTAGATACAAGACGTTGCACGAAGAAGAAAGAAAAGAAAGAGATCATTCAGAGATTCTTATACCTCATGAACGCTGAATATCATTCGTACCGAGGGGCCCCCATAACATCACTGATAATCTCACGTCTATCATCATCTATAATATTGTTCAACATCATCTAAGTGACCTAACACCTCTTTTCCCAACATCTTTCGAGTAACACATGCTAAAACCGTGACAATTAGTCACATTAAGATCATCTTTCCAATCACATCTATACCATTCAGCCTCAGCCTTCGAATTATCATGAGCGATGACATTCGTCTTCTCGAACATCGACTCAACTTCAGCGATTCCTGATCGCTGTGTGAGTTTCGTCGTGTCAGAGGACTCTATGTGTAGAAAAAGAGACTCTCAAGGTATCATATTCGGGAACGGAGCCAGCTGATGCAATTCTGCGAGGCCAGATGTGACTGGTGTCGCGTTGCTTGATCGTCTGAATCTGATGCCTGCTTGACAGAGGGTGTATCGGGCCATCTCCGTGAGCTAATTGAAAGCCTAGCTGTAAGAGGTGGTGCAGCATTGGGCTCGTTATACCTTGTATTCGCCCACTAGATCAATAAATTCCGGTAGCGCGTAAAGGTACCATACGAAATGGAGGAGTGCAATCTGGGGGAGTATCGTGTCATGACAAAATAAACAAACCTCCTCGGTCGATTGTAAAATGCACCAAAGTCGTTCGGGAAACAAACTGCGTGGAGAACTTTGCTTTCCACCGTGTCAACGCCTTGTAGGTAACATGCCTTGATGAAGCTTTGGTAACGACGCAAATAGTCGTCTTGACAATCCTGCGCCGTCGGAGCCAGATCCCGAAATCCAACTGCGGCGGCGTCTGCGGCAATAAACTCATCCATCCGTTTGGAATCGGCTGCGTCAACAGTCACATCAAACACTCTGAGCTTCTGCTGGAGTGTCTTCCGCTTCGGAGGTATTCTAGGTAGCCCTGAGGAATCGACCGGAGGCGAAGAAGTTCACTTAAGCTTTCACATGTGAGATGACGTCGGTTATCGTTGCGGGATCGAGAAAGCGCTACAAGGACGGTATATCATCCTTCTACGGTGGAGTTTTCTTTTTCTTGTTCTCCTACAGAGATGTTGTCCTGAAATGGCTCTTGTATCTGGAGAGATTTATCACGTTCGTCATTCATGTGAAGGACAGAAGCCATGGTCCGTGTACCATTCCTTGGGAGACTATTCTGGTAGGTAGACTTTGCACAGCAAGTATTTGGGAGTCTCTCTTCGATTGTACGAACAGCAGCTGATGTGCTGCGATATCTAGGCGAGAATATGTGGCTCTCGTTGGATCATTGATCCTGATCTTCCTCGAAGGCTTGATCACAATCATTACGCTTGGCCTTCGTCAGTCTTCAAGCATTCCTTCCCTGATTATCTCCCTAACAATACCTAGCCCAGCCCATCATTCGCTTTTGCTATAGGAGATCCAAGCACCTCTTCAACGCCCTGTCTTCGAAGCAGGGAAGGCAATCACGGCCAAAGAAGAATTCCGTTAGCTCATCAATAGCCAATGCTTCTGACTTCGTCGACCTTTGCAGCCTTTTCGGTTACTATGCTGAGGAACACGTTGTCCAGACGGGAGATGGCTACCTCTTGGGTTTACACCGTTTGGGTTGGAGGAAAGGTGAAGAAGGCGTCAGAGTCAATGCTGGGGAGGGAAGTGTGTCAAGAAGAGTGGTATACCTCCACCACGGATTGCTCATGAATAGTGAAGTATGGGTATGCATGACAGAGAAAGAGCGGTGTCTGCCATTCATGCTTGTGGAGAGAGGCTTTGACGTTTGGGTAAGCATATTGTCCCGGTTGAGAGAACGCTTCCATCGCAGATCCTAATATGATGTAGTTGGGCAACAACCGTGGGAACAAGTATTCGAAAAAGTCGACACTCCATTCGCCAACTTCAACCGAATTCTGGAATTTCTCAATGGACCAATTTGCATTCCATGATATTCCTGACAGCATTGATTATATCCTCAACACCACAGCTCAACCGTCTCTGTCTTACATAGGCTTCTCGCAAGGGACAGCTCAGGCCTTCGCTACACTGTCAATCCATCCAACTTTAAACGATAAAGTCGATGTTTTTATTGCTCTTGCACCAGCAATGTCGCCTGCAGGTCTTTATAACGGAGTCGTGAATGCCTTGATGAAAGCGTCGCCAGAGGTCGTCTTTCTCGCCTTTGGACGTAGAAGCTTACTGAGCTCCGCTACGATGTGGCAGTCAATACTCTACCCGCCAATATTCGTTAAAATCATCGACATTTCGCTATCTTCCCTTTTCAACTGGACGGCCAAGAACATTAGTCCCGACCAAAAACTTGCAGCCTATCCCCACCTTTACTCTTTCACCAGCACCAAGAGTGTAGTTCATTGGTTCCAAATTATCCGCAACAAATCCTTTCAAATGTACGACGATGACGTTCAGGGACCTTTGAGCCTCGGCGCGGTCGACCGCTATTATAAAGTTCCCAAATTCCCGACTAAGAATATCAAAACCCCGATCTTCCTCCTATGGGGTGGCAGCGACAGTCTGGTGGACATCGAGGTCATGCTTAAAGAGCTCCCAAGCCACACCGTTGCGCGCGAAGTTCCTCACTTTGAGCATCTTGATTTCCTCTGGGCGCAGGAAGTAGAGACTTTGGTGTTTCCTCACGTCTTTGAAGCGTTGGAAGCTTATGCTGGTCGAGATCACCTAAAGCAGAGGACAGTGACGTACAGTCCCCTCAGAAAAAAACGTCTCAGGATTGAGCAGCCGCCGAGCTCCTCGGAAGAAGAAACACTCTCATTGACAACGAGCGACGCGGAACACGAGACTAACGACACCACCAGTGGAGGCTACGGCTCTCCGGAAGAAAAAGCTCATGCAACTCCTTCTCATGCTTCCCACCAGAGAGGCCGATTTTCTCCAGTACCCACAGCGATTCCGGCTCCAATATTTCATTCTACGGACGGGGCTGGTGATGGCCGTTCCACGCCCTCGAACTCCAACCGCTTTGGATATCCTGGTGGCAGCAACACCAAGAAGCAGCGAAGCGGCAGTGTGCCAACCTTGGGTAGTCATGAGAATTTAAAAAGATTTGGGCAGGGTGGTATCAGTGTAGGGCCTGCCAGGCCCACGGTAGCAACGGGGAACAGTCCTGGATTTACGAGGATTGATGACAAGGCTTCTGGTGCGAGGAAGGCATCTTAGCGTTATGACTGTGAATGTCCTTGCTTACATGATGAAAATTTTCTGTACATAAATCAGGAGGCACATGGGGCTTCTCGGGGACCTGAAGCAGAGGGTCGGCGAGAAGAGAAGGTGTGTTTAAAGAGCGTCACAATTACCCACCAAGACTTTGCGTTTAGACGAAGAAGGGAGGAATTATAAATAGATAAAATTTCTAATTTCAAGCTGTTCATCGAATCTCTAATTTTTCTATGCCTTCCTCAACCGTCCCTCCTCTTCTATTCTCCTCCTCTCCTCCCGGGCCTCTCTCCAAAAACCTCTCCCCAACCCTCAACCCCACCCCCTCGCACTCCCCCTTCCCATCAAACCCCCTCCCCAACACCCTCTCAACCACCCACCTCGCCGTCCTCGTATGCAAGCTCGGCACCCCCTCCTCCCCCTCGACCGTCCCCTCCCCACCACCGCCCCCACCAACCCCGCTCCTCCCCTCCCCCAACGCCTGAAACACCACCACCTGATCCTGCATATACTCATCCACGCACCCCCCGTTCGCCACCTCGCTCTCCAACTCTCGCACCACCCTCTCCACGAGCTTCTCGAGCACGTCGTCTGAGGTGTAGGACTTCGCTTTACGGTCGTAGAGCCAGTCGCGCCCGAGCCGGTATCCGCCGGCGGTTTCGGCGACGAGGAGGAGGTAGAGGCGTTTTGGGTGGCCGCTTTCTTCCGCTACGGGGAAGGAGACGGGGAGGGTGGGTGCCCCCCCAGGTGGCGTGGAGCTTGGTGGCGAGTTTGGATTTCAGGGTTGCGATGGATGTGGTCGAGGGGGCGAGGATGGATGCCGCGATGCTGACGACGGGTCCTCGGTTCTTGGCTTGGAGGTCGAAGGGGGGGAGGGCGGTACTGGGGGCTAGGGGTGTGATGTCGAAAGTCACGCTGCCGATGGCGGTGGGGCCGTTTGTCCAGCCGCGGGTGTGTAGGGTGCTGGTTATGGGGGGGAGGTGCAAGTGGTGGGAGAGGAGGGGGAGGAGGACTTGGGATGTGTATTCGTAGGAGGGGGATTTAGAGACGTTAGTGCCGCCAGCGAGGGTGAGGCGGAGGGGGATGGGGGAGGGATTAGAGGGAGAAGAGCGGTTGGTGATGGTGGTTGAGAAGAGGAGGTATGGGAGGAGGGCTTGGAGGATTAGGAAGATTGAGCCTGGGGTGGAGAGGCGGATGTGCGATTCCAGGCGGATGAGTTTGCCATCTTTACGGATTTCTTTCCAGGCGCTTGAGGAAGGATTCCGGTGGTTCTCGGTTGAGGGGCGTCCGGTATCGTCGTCTTCCACTGCACTGCTTCCATAGAAGACCGTCGCCGACGGTCGAAAAACCAGATTCCTGCTTTTCAGCTCCATGCCTTCCGTCTCAGCTCCCGTGGCCTTGGCGAGCCATTCTACAGCTGCGAGATGCGCTGCCTTCATACCCCCGCCTTGGCCTCGAGAATGATGGGAGGCTCGGTTGCCGCGAATGTTTGTGACGTGGATGGGGATGTGGGTTAAGGAGGAGAGCGAGAGGGCGAGGCGGAGGAGCTGGCCGCCCCCTTCGAGGGTGGTGCCGTCGAGATGGATGGCAGGTGGGGAGGAGGATTTTTGAGGAGACATGGCTGTGGGGAAGGAAATGCTGGACGTTGGACTTGAGAGAGTAGTAGTAGAAACAGATGTTAGGCTCATGCAAGACTTAACGGGGTTTCCTTCAATATACATGTACAAACTTTCCCAGGAGGATGACGAAGAGCGATGTTGCAAAGGCCGAACTTGGCACCATGGGATATTTGATCTCTTTCTCTTCTGTACTCTCATTGTAGAAATATGACTCATCCATCTAGTCATCTATGAACAGGCGAGTGCAGGACATGTGCTCTTTCTGTCTCACGAGGTGCAGCTTTTGGACATAGGAGAAGAGATGAAAGTAGTATGACACGAACGTGAAAGATAGAATATTTCGTAAAAGTACTGAGACCCTCCACTTCTTGTCGACCCAGAAGACGCAACATTAGCGGTCTACATTCTTTCCGACAACTGGAACCCTCGTGGTTTCAGACTTCCATCACGACACTTTCCATCAAGCAAAGAGTGCTATATTGCATCGACATGAGTTTACTGATACGCTGTTGATACGCACCGCGACACCGTGCAATGTCGAGGATGTCGTGGTCACGAACGATACGGTTAGACGTGCACTCTATCCTACTCAGGTAGGCATTCTTCAATCTACACTTGATTGCATATATCAAATCCGCTTCACTACTCAATGCTATGAGACAAATAGTTTCTTATTATTGTTCATGATGATAGTACGTATTGCTTCTCAAACACCTGAAAAGGATAATTCCACCAGCAACCGCCAATTACCTCTACAGACTGTGCACTCTTTATTTTGGACCGCTTCCAGATGTGGGTTGATGTTCTCTTCTCTAGTATTGTCACCATTATACAATTACACCCTCTAAAAACAAGAAGGAAGGGGCGTACTCGGAATTTATAAATTTGGGTGATTGCCGTTCTATAAACCTGCGTTGAACATCTGAATGAGTACTGATTGAATATGTGACTGTAGCTTACCAGATTGTACGGAGCTCCATGTCATCGATGTTCAAACTGTTTCCCTGGCCACATCTCATCCAGAGGCACATTGGTCTTGCAATATTTACTTGCTTAGGATGATATTCTGAATATTAAAACACAAAACAGAGTGCATATCAAGTCACAAATGGAATCTTGCCACCAAAGACATCTGCCTTAGATCTTTGCTACGCTCAATTACTGCGCAGGATTGTTCTTCCCAAATGTACATTCTCTTGGCCATCTTCCTGCCAACCCCGTTACAGTAGCAAAAAACCCCCATTCGAATCGATAACACTCCCGGAACAATTCTTATCCTTCATCGCAAACAAGTACGCTTCTGCCACATCCTCTGGCTGTCCCATCTGACCCGTTGTATGTTTGCTTGCATAGAGCGCCTTGAAACCCTCTAATTGTTCTTTCGTCAAATGGTCCCACAATGGTGTCTCTATCGCTCCTGGCGAGACCAGATTGACACGGATCGGGGCGAGGTCAACAGCCAAGTTCCTTGTCATGCTGTGGAGGCCGCCCCCGTAGGCGGCCGGGACGGACCAACCAGCTATAGGTTTCTGGGACACGGCACCGGTCGTCAAGGTCAAGGATGAGGCGGGGCCTGCCGAGAGATACTTGGGGGCATACTTGGCGACGAGCAGCGGCGCAAAAAACCGGACCATGCCCGCCTTTTGGATACCTTCGAGCGTAGCCTCGTAGATTGGGATTGTAGCCAGCGCATCCCCGGCTGTAAAGACAATGTGGTCCAGCTTGCCGGTCTGTTCGAAGAGATGTTTGATATTTCCCTCTATTGTTGGCCCAGAGAGGTTGCAGGCGTGGCCTGAGACGCGGTCTTTGGCGGACGGGTAGGTCTGGAGGAGCTTGTCGATGCTGGAATTTACGCGGGATTCTTGGGACGAGGAGATGATGACGGAGGCACCATATTCTAGAGAGGCTTCTGCAACGCTGTAGCCTATGCCACTGCTGCCGCCGATGATGAGAATGCGGGCGCCGGAGAGCTTGGATGTGTACTTTTTGGCGTCGGACATAGTAGACGAATCAAGCAAATGTCCTTGGTGTGTAAAATTGGGCTTCGCGTTTGATGTTGAGGAAATTACTAGGTTATATATGATTTAAGAATACTGGAAGGCTTCTGATACTCTATATAGTGCTCAATAGGCTGAACATGGCGTTCAATGGTTGGGGATCCGGAGATAATAATTCTACGGGGTTAGGCTTCCTCTCCCCGGATATAACTCGCTTGAACAGAGGGAAAGAAACAGAAGAACAGTCTAATCATATAGCATGATGACTGGAGAGCGTTGCCTGCACGAAAGCGATCTGTTCCGATCATACTCAACAAATGTTGGCCGCAGTTCAGAGCTAACCTTCGGCCGATGCGAGGCTTTCCCTCAAATGGGATTCTACTCTCGAGAGTACTAAGCTTGCTGCGTTTGTTCATCAGGCGCTCCATCTTTTGGCAAGTTACTCATCAGAAGAAGGATGTGGTTGCAATTGATGATAGATTCAACGACTGATAAATTAGCACGGGCTGGGATACGAGTACATACCTCCTAAAATTAGTACCCAACAACGGAAAATAGAAATATCTGCTCCGACCGTCAGTGGCTCTGACTTCAGCGGGACAGCCACAGTCATGTTCCCAAGCTGGTTGAAAAAACATTCGGCAGTATTGGTACATTGGTATCTAGAAAAATCTATGGAAAATGGACATAGTTGCATCAGGCCTTCCACAATGCATCAACCTGCTTTTTGCGCACCTGTGATAGCCGTTAGCAGTGCCGGACGTGTAATGGGACCTTCTCAGGAAACTTACCAGAGGCGCCAAGATGCCGGTCCCAACAGCGAGTGCAGCCACTGTTGCCATGAGCTGGAACTTGCTGAACCCTTTCCCAAGCATGTCGAATGTCCCGATTGGCGACAACCTAGTCCCGAAGATATCTACATCGCCAAACGCAAATATCAGGCTCGTACTCTCTAAGAGAGACGGACTCGTGATGACATTCGAGATAGTCAAGATATCTCTCTTATGGTTCAGGATCCACTTGGGCTCGAAGTCTAGCACCGGACTATGCTTAAACAGCCCTTCTTCGAGTTCTGCCGGTGTAGGGTCCCGATTGACGGGTCTTCTAGGATCAATCACTCCTCGAGGTATTGCAAAAAGGGCGCCCAGCGATGGAAGGACACAGAGCAGTGAGCGAGGCGTGATACCCTGAAGAGTAGATGTGGCGGACATATAGGAGATAGCACCCGGGATTATATAGACTTGGGAAATAATATGAGGTGTACCATTCGTCGCACCATCATTAGATGCGGTAGGGTATATACTTGAGAAGTTCTGAGAAGAGCCAAGTGGGCCACGATCATTGGGCATTGGGGATTCGTAAAGTTCCGAAACGATGAGTCGGTGGCCTTTGGCGTCGGAAGTTGCAGCCCCTCCTTTGGCAAAGGCCGCTGAATCGGAGAAGAACGAGTAGGCAAACCAATTCTCCGAGATGATGGATGCTATTGGTTGGCTGGTGTCGACACCAGAGTGCACAACGGCGTAGAGGATTTCGCCAGATGTTGAATCTAGCACGTGGAAAGTCGCTTTCGAATTTTCGACGCTGACAGTAGTTAGAAGTATGAGATTCGAGTTCAAGTATTTATACAGCACGTTCCTATCACCAAGCGCCTTGCCAATCGATGCAACAGGGTCGTGGGCGGGTCGAGCGCTCACACTTGCTATCTTCTCTCCTGGGAGTGGCACAAACTCCCATGCCATGCTTGGTTTGCCACCGTCTGTGAGCACCCAACCCCTGAAAATGCCATCCTGGCCATTTGTGACTATAATCGTGCCGGTTCCGAAATCGCGTTTTGGAACGTCTCCAATAGATCCATCAATATTAATCGGTAAGAGAAGCTTTTCCCCAGAGGCATCTATTACAGAGACAGAAGTTCTCAGAGAGGTAATTAGGCCACCAGGCTGGTACTGTAGGATGTTGCCTGTTAAGGTCTCTACACGCAAGTATTCCCCATGAGTTCCCCGTACAAACACAGTGCTATCTTCAATGTCAATGCCGACGATCTCCCACTTTTGGCCTGCCTGGATATCGATGGCTTTGATGTTCCACATGACATTCCCTTGCTTACCTGCGTCGAGTGCTGCAAGTCTACCTCGGTCAGTAGCCACAATAACAACCTTACGGAACCCGAAATTATCCCGGTGTAGATTCTGGTCTTGGGGTTGGATGTCATCACCAAAAACGTTGCTAATTAGTCGGTTTGCAAAAGTCTGTGCCCAAGCTGGGAAGTGCTGCAAGCTCCTAGCGTGGCGTTTCACTCGATGGATGTATGCTTTTACAAGAATACTGTGGCTCTCTACTGCAAGCTCTTGAGCTATGTTCTCCTCCTCGACAAGATGGCTCCATGCAGCTGCAATGACTCCAGCCAGTGCTTCAGGTCTGACCCATACGGGATCACCATTCCGGACAAGCTCCCAATCACCAGAAGGTAAGGCTAAGGCTGTCCTAACGGCGAAGTTTGACGCCCCTCTCGATACTACCTCGGAAACAGCATGTGAAATGCCTTGCGGACCAGTCAATCCACTGTGGCTCTTGGGACGGATAGCCCATTGACCTAGGATGTCATTCGAGATCGACGAGACCAACGTAACCCCAAAGTCAGTGTTCCGCGTGAAGTAGACGGTACTGCCTTGAGTGCTGGTTGAAAATGCTCCGGCCCCACTAATCTGCGAAAGATCATAGGCCTTTCCCACGACGCCTGAAGCTGGATTGATATGATATACTTCAGCCCAGTGGGATTTTGCAGCCTGATAGTGTACAAGAAAGTGGGCCTCCGCTGCAGCCGTCTGAGGCGCATGCACAGTAATATTTTCAATCGGATGATCCCCATTATGGGCGATGTTTTTGCTTGAGACGTGCTTCGTACCGATCACGTTAATTTTCAAGGTCTTAAACACCTTGTCAGTCCAAATGAGTAGTGGTGAAGCCGAATTGGCACCAGTGAACAAGATCAAGTTCTCTGATGTAACATCGCTGTCCGAGCTTAGAGTGTGTTGGGTGGCCTGCTTGCCTGTCAAAGGACTTAGCTCCGTGACTTTGATCTTATATCCTTTTAGAAGCGCCGAGTGCAGGGAAATGTAGTATAGGCTTTTGGTAGACGACGACAATCCGAAGGGTGCATCTCCACTGTATTTTGTTAATCCTATTCCCAACCCTAAGAAAATTACCCTATCCTGGTGTCAATCTACCTCTCATCTCTGTACTCCCATAAGACCTCCCCAGTAGCAGCCATGAGCTTTCTGACCACCCCAGCAGATCCCTCCTCTTCACAAAGCACAAGAATATCCTTCCCTCCGCTTTGCGTTTCTAGCACCTCTAAGCCCTTGAGCTGCCCATGTCCCTTCCATGCCCAGACCAGCCTTCCATCTGCAGCGTCCCAAGCCTGGACCTCGTTCCCGATGGCACTAACAATCGTATCTTCTCCTTCCCCTGCTCCCAAGAAACCTCGACCCGTAACATTGCTAGCTGGGTCCACCAACCGCTGTCTCCATATTATCGAGCCATCTTTAGGATTGACAGCACCGAGCACATGTCGTTCTGAAAGTGTGTAGAGGAGTGAAGCTTTCGAAGAAGCTGAAGGGCGATGGAAGAAAGTTGCGTGAGGTTGGGGGAATCCGAGAAGGGGGTGGTGGTAGTCGGTCTGATAAGCGTCGTCTACAAAAACGGCGGAGACTGACGGCGGGAAGAGGGAGCAAAGCAGAGGTGACAACAGCCACGCCCACGATCGCATACTCGACTACAAGGAGGGTAGGCCTATAAGCTTTTTGCTGTCACAAAGTTCGACGATGTTGTTTTTGCGGCAAGCTTCGGAGAGAGCCGAGGGTGCAAACAGACGAAAACACTAGCTCTCGATAACGCTACAGTACCAATACCTAGAGCTCCTGGAAAGACGAACGGCTGTCATAATCATGTTCTATATGCTATCATGCGTGCAAGAGCATCTCGTGCTCTCTAACCTCCAGCCTGATAAGAGTCTCTTACAGAATCATGTCCGCCATCTGGAGCTCTCATTAGAACCTTTTCGAACGCTTCTCGTATTGTGTTCTCCGAACATCCCTCTCGATGATGTGTTCAACGAGAGTGTCAATCAGGCCAATGTTGTTCCCCTTTCCAACGCTATCGATACAACGAAGTCAATACTAATGACTAGGGGAAAGCCACATGCTGACGTTCCAATTTTATCCTGGACCAGCTCGCTCCCAAACCGGTCATAAGGCATATACCAAGAATGCAAAGGAGTAAGATTACATATCTAACTTCGATGGCTGATCAAAAACCGTTTATCGATTATCATGATTGTAACGTTTATAAGAAAGCAGGATCCCCGCCACTGTCATCACTGCTCTTCATGTTCCTTCTCCGCTTACCCAGGAATAGATCGACCATCTTCTGACCGTGCGGGATTGTAATGTCATCCGTGACCAGAATGGAACAGTCGCTTCCAGGACCAACACTTTTAGAGTGCGGGTCTTGACGCAGGGGTTGTTGAATATCCGCGATATTCACTTGATTTTGAGGCTTTGCTGAGTATGTTGGAGATTCTCTAGTAGAGGGAATCCCTGGAGAGTCACCGCTCTGCATTCGACGAAGACGAGCCAGACGCTCAGGACTATGTCGACTTGGTGTCTTGGGCTTAGTTCTGGTTCGTACGTTTCCTGGGATGCTTGGTGGTGTAAGTGTTCCTTGAGAATCAGGGGAGCCGGTGTTAAAGCCCTTGGTCTGGTATCCTTGGGTAGTGGAACCATTACATTGAGATCTAAGAGTTGTACTAGATACTTTGTCGCGAAGGTCACCAGACAGGGTATAAGGTCTTTTCAGGCTAGACGAGTATCTTTCGTTTTCCACATTCGAGAGAGGCCGAGCTTGTGTTTCATTGAGGTCGTTTACGGCGTTTTTATCCTGTTTGGGGGTAGAAATGTTAGATGCAGGTGCAATATCCAGCAATGGGAATCTATCAATCATCGAATAAGAAGTCCTGCGCTCCAACGTTGGCCTATTTACCAAATTACTGTGAACGATAGCGAGAGGCTGTTTTGGTGTATTAGTCGAATTGGGAAGCTTCCCTAACGCTAGGTCGTCCTCATCCAGCTGTGCATTTTCTCGTTTATGGCCGATCTCTTTGAAAGGAAAGGCGTCGTATATTTTGGTGTTCTCCGTACCCCCACTCTCTAGGTTGGCGACTTGAGAGACCATCCAATTCTGCCAGTCTCCACTCGACTTAGTCGCAGAGAGGTTACGTTGGGCGAACGGCCTTCGTGACGCATGATACTTCTCTGATTGACTGGGAACTACGAAGGCTGTGCCCGCTTCGCCGCTACTTTCTGACTTGACAAGCGAGACCGAGCTTTGGGTGGGCTTTGGAGTATTTCCACCAGAGGTCCTCGAATAGACGCTTTCTGATCCTGTCACACTGCCATTAGGGAAGCCATAGATGGTTCGACGCGGCTGTAGAACTGGCTGTTCGGGAGACTGGAGATCTGCTTCAGTGTTTGCTTCGCTTTCGCTACCAGCATGCATCGAACGTCGAAAAGGGCTTGTTTTGCTTCTCTCGAGGCGCATGTTTGACGGAAAGAATCCAGATTTGACTTCTCGCAGGGGCCGTTTGGTAGTTGCGTAATTAACTTCATTGCTCTGCGCAATATCCTGCGGAGTGGGATCCATTTTCATACCTAAATTCTCCTGAGGAGACATGCCCTGTCTTGGAATGAATATATCGTCCACATTACTAGAAGTTAGAGCCTTAGATACAACGGACTTCGACAGCTTGATGCCACGAGGGGAATCAGGAGAGTAATTGGCGTCTTCGTCTTTAAGAGAGCTGGAAGTGTCTCGTCGGCTATTAATAGAAGACCTTTTGGGTGTAAAATTAGACTGATGGAACCTCGCTTGGCAAGAAGTATTCGCAGTACTGGGGTCCTGCTCTTCTGAAGCTTGGCAACCTTTGTCGCCAAGCCTTCTTTGCAACGCAGAGTATATCCGTTGGCTGTCCACCATACCACGCTTGTGGCCAGCTACACTATTGTTTCGTGCCGGTTTGCGGAAAGCTGTGAAGACGTCACCGAGCTCCCCATATTGCCGAACGGACGGGGATGGCTGATATGGGCCTCCGTTCTCCTGGATTACAGATAGCCGCTTTCTCTCTCTCTTCTGCCGCGAGCTCAAGGTATTTGCTGCCGTTGAGTTCGTCCAACTGGTGACACGCGACTTGCCATTGCTACTACTGCCATCGCTACGGGCGCTACGGATGCTGCCTGCAGGAGATCCTTTGTCAAGGATGACCGGACTATTCCGCAACGGGGACTCACGAGAGCTGACTCTGCGTAATGCCTCCACGTCAGGAGATGGGATGCCTTCATAATGCTGCTCCAGGCCGGACGAAGTTGCCTTGTAGTCTCCGAAGTGAGGTCGCCTAGCATTAAGCTGCTGTGCTGGCATGACTTCCTGGGTTTCTGACGGGCGGTGGAAAACCCGCTTCAACTTCGTTTTAAGAGAAGAAGAGATACTCCTTGCCCTATCTCCCAAACCCTTGGCGATATTTGGTTCCATGGGAGCAGGGGCGACGGACCCTACTGCACTGCCATAGCTGTTGGTACTGCTGGTGCGAACAGTCCTGCGGAAGGCCTTCTGAGATTTGCGGCGTTTGCCTAATGTCAATATCGACGGCTGTGTTTTGTGTCTTTGTTGCTCTATTTGCCGAAGGTATTGATCCCGGGCCATCTGAACAGCTGCGTCTGTACTAGTAGTCTGACGAGCATTATAGGATATTTGATCCGACTTTCCCCGCAAAAAGGAGAACGACCTCCGAAGATTAGGTCTCGGTAGTTGACTTAGCCGGATAGCACTATCAGATGATTGTTCTGAATGGCTTCGGCTATGGAATCCAGTCTGTGGCGTCCCATGCGTAGATTGGAAAGATGGAGCTTGACGGGGACTATACATCGATTTTGCTTTCCGAATCCTCTTATATGAAGACGGCATTGAAGCGACTTCGCTGTCGAAATACTCTTCCTCAAATACCCCTTTTTGCGATTGCCCAACATTAGACCTGTAATCAGTAGCTTCCCGCCTGGTGATAGACAGCTGTCTCATTGGCATGGCCGTCGGACCCACAAAACGAACGCTCTGCTTTCTCGCCAGACATGGTCCAGCAGCATTTGATGTGGTAGTCGCCTCCTGTCCAGGTTTCATTCTGATGGCCATCGTGCGCCCGTTCGCGCGCTCGAAAGCAAGAGCTGCTGCGGTAAGAGCGTGCTGATAGATAGTCTCTGGATTGACGGAGATATTCTGAGAAGACTTGATGGATGAAGTTGACTTGGCTCGGCGAGGGCGATTTGAGCTGCTACTTGTACCGTGGGAAGGCATGCTGAGGTGCGACAGTCGCAAGTCTTAGGAAACACCCTCAGCGAAACAGCTGGCCGAAAGAAATATCCGATAAGGTGATATATCCAAAAATGTGTTCCAACAAGTCTTATACAGAAGGTGGATCAATGAGGAAAAGTGACGGGCACCGAGGAACTCCTCGAGAAGAGTTTGAGAGACACTAGCCGTACACAGGCAATGCGTAGGAAACAACGATCAATACCATTACCTGGGGTTCCCGCCCACCGTGGAAACCTCGTTGTCTCTAGCGGATACGGTGCTACGAGGAAGGAGCGAAGGATGAACCTCCTTCACACATCAATTGACCGGACACAACAAATCAGCAGCCGCTTGTTGATTGGCTTGACAATATACAATAACGGTGGATAATATGTCCATCAGTTGCTTGCACAAGTGGGAATCTATGCCATATCTGAACACAGCTTGACACGAGCATAACACTCACCAATCCTCTTTCAACCTACCTATGGTACGACAAGCCCTCGGAATTTGCGCGTTGGCTTTTCGAAGCTTAATTCTCTGTTCAACAATCAAGCTTTGACCGAGTATGCAAACGTTGATAACATGAAACTTCGGAACAGCTGGAGTATTGTGAGGCTTTACTAGGTAGTTGAGAAAGTGGGAGCAAACTGCAACTGTTCCCGGCTTATGCTGGCTTGCCATTATTTCACTCACGTTGTTCTTCCGCCAACGGAGTAAGCTGACGATCTTTTGCACTCATTTTGTTCCTATAGTGAAAGAACTTCAGATGGCACACTCCATGTCAAGTATAGCCTATTGAGAGTGGAGTAGGTCGTGTGTTCTTGTTGCGGTGAAGTGCAAATCGGCTAGACATGCTGTCGAACAACCAAGGTTTGAGTAAATCCTGTCTGTGGATGCAGTACTATTCCAATATGTTGTGGCCACTCGTACCATCCAATACTTCTTCCAAAGGTAGATTTATGCCTTTCTTCCGATCATCTGGCTCTTTCCTTAACATGGTGAAACAATAGTGTAAAAGAAGCAGTGCAATCAGTTTGTGCATTTTAATGAAAAACTGTTCGAGTAAGCTTTTGCGTGGTAAGGTGATGAAATCAATACATCCTTCCATTTCGTCTCAAGCTTACTTTCCTCAACCATTGAATATCACCGCCGCAGCAATCACACAAACATTTCATCTTTAAAACGTATGACTGATTCGTAAGCCTGTAAAGACCTCAATAAGAAACGCTGAATCACTCTGCAAGGCGATTCCAATATGGCGACCACGCAAAAGGCTGAGCCGATCAGCAAAGAGGTCATAGATCCTGAAGGAGACCTTATTCTCGTCCTTCCCAATGCCAAGCTACAAGTCTCTTCAAAAATCCTGTGCATGACTTCCAAGGTGTTTAAAGCCATGCTGAGTACGAGATTCGCAGAAGGAATCACCGAAGTTATGGAAGGCATCCGCCACATCAACCTTCCTGGTCAGTGTCATACGCCCTGTTAGACCGATCTCAGGATCATCCATGTGATCACGCAGGTGCTTTTGCAATGCTACTTGACTCCAATGTGACATTGCAAGCGACACAATCGTATTTGTCGGTTACCATTACAACCTTTTTGAGAGTGGCAATATCTGGGGACTCAGTCGTGCGTGGGTAATGCAGAATGCCGCACAAAATACTAGTAGCCACAGTATCGTCATCTGTTAAGGGTCAGAAATACGTATTTTAGTACGTATATGACGATGTGGGAAATGGAGAATGACTTAAATAGTTGGACTGGAGTAACCCTTGACTTGGCCGAGATTGATTTGTAGCAAGTATATAGAACGGTTCGAAGTCGTATGCAAAGAGAGAGGTCTTCTTTACCTAACTTACGCGTTTGACGATCCCTATGCACCCAAGGAACTGACGCGAATCATGGTGTATGGCGTCAACGGCAGCGCAGACCCGCTCAATAGCTCTCTCTCGGACAGCACTCCCTCGGAGATTCGAGGTCTATTACCATACGACATTTTTGGTAAGGCAATGCTCGCTAGGTATCCGTTGGTGATTGTGGAATGTTTAGAGTGATTGGCCCCCGAAACCAGTGACTCTTCTTATGCGTCAAACCGACATCAAGTTTGATCTACAATCAGCCCTTGAAAAAATCATCAAGTCTGCCGCAAGTAAAACTGTCGACTACTCCGAACCTGATATTCCCAAGGACGACGATGAATATTTCCCGGAATGCGATAGCCACCACATTGGATTTTTCATCAGCGTGCTGTGCATGTGTGGCCTTTCGCCGATGGCAACCTCCGTTTGACGTGAGAGTATTAAGGCTCCGTGTGAGAAATTGGAAATCTGCAATTTCGATTACTTCGCTAGGAGGTCCATTTATCGAGATCGTACCGACTATTATGGTCTCGATGTGGCGGAGGATGTGGAACGGGCAATGAAGAAAGCTAAGAAGGCTTTCGGCGGGCTCTGCTTGGACTGCGTTAAAGAACACAAAAAACTAAGGATGAGTGGGCAGAGTGCAGACTTCTGCGTACTCACTTCCGAGGGTTGTTGGAACAGGACCGCGACAAGACTGCGAAGTAGGAAAAATCAGAGGCAAGCCGTCAAGACGAAGCGCGCTCATATTTCCAAATTGGCTGGGCGAAACAATGCTGGAACCAACAACCGAATAGCACAGAAGTGCTTTGTATCCATCGCCACAAATCCTCCCTATGTCACCCTCCCCTTGTCTCTGCGTTGACTTGGCAGTGCTACCACAGATAACGAAGTAAAAATTGGTTTCTTTTTCTTCGTTTTCGTTTTCGTTTAATTAAACGTTAGTCATGAAAATAAAGAATCGAAACACGAAACCAGGTATATAAAATGAAATAATTTCTTTCGTTAGTTCAAGATCTAATTTTCGCAGGCTGAAGCCATTCTTTTCATATCCATTCAACGCTTTATAAACTCGTCAGAACCTGCACGGGATATCCCACATCGGAGAAACTGCTAGCGAGTAGAAGCCGTCAAGGATAGAGAAGATGAACCGGTCAGGCAGGGAGGGGGGGTTGGGTCATGCGGATTTGGATGGAAGGAAGGAGCATCCGGTGCTTCGTTTAGGGAAGATGATCAACTGGAAGCCCCTGGAGCCCACCGTTTCAACATTTGGTGAGAGATTCAATCACATAAAAAGCTAATTGCCTAGTCTTGGACTCTTGGTGTCTGTCTCTTTGACTCGATCGCGATTCGGCAATTAAGAGCTCGTGTACATCTTGACGGAGGCAGATAGTAGAGATGGTTTCTCTGGTCCGATTCAACGGAACCTGGAATCCTTGTTGGGGTCTATTTGTAGCCCGGAAATAGTATTCTAGGAATATGTGTACACGCCATCGCCATGCTATGCATCACTGCTTTCTTTCGTTTTCCATTTCCCACAAGAGCTCCTCCGTACCATTAAGCATAGAAGTTCACTACAGATACTAGGGTTAGCGTTGTTTCTGTTAAGATGATAGACTTCAACGATATGCTTACCAGTCTCCTTCTTCTTCGCCTGGACCTCCGCAATCGCATCAACGTAATGCTCATGCCCAATCTTCACCATCCCCTTCCTCAATGCAATCATCCCCGCCTCCACACACACTGCCTTCAACTGTGCGCCCCCAAACTCATCCGTACTCCTCGCCAGCTCCGGCCAATTCACCGCCTCGTCAACGGTCATCTTCCTCGAGTGAATTTTCAGAATCTGCGCCCGAGCTTCTTCGTTCGGTAATGGGAACTCGATTTTCCGATCCAATCTCCCCGATCGTAGTAGTGCTGGGTCAAGCACATCTACACGATTTGTGGCTGCTAGCACTTTCACTCGGTCGTCGGAAGCGAAACCGTCGAGCTGGTTAAGCAGCTCCAACATTGTGCGCTGGACTTCTCGATCACCGCTCTTTTCGCTATCAAAGCGCTTGGTGCCGACAGCGTCGAGTTCATCGATGAAGATGATCGAGGGAGCCTTTTCTTTGGCGAGGGCGAAGCAATCTCGGACGAGCTTGGCGCCGTCACCGATGAACATTTGGACGAGCTGGGGGCCGGCGAGCTTAAGGAAGGTGGCGTCGGTTTGGGCGGCGCATGCACGGGCGAGGAGGGTTTTGCCAGTACCAGGAGGGCCGTACATCAAGGCACCTAGAGGGGTAGATTAGCTAGGAGAAGTTTGTGGTTATTTAAGGAGGGATTGGAAGGATGTACCTTTGGGCGCTTTAATACCAATCTTCTTAAAGCGTTCAGCTTCTTTCATTGGCCAGACTACAGCCTCTACCAGCTCCTCTATCTGTTTGTCTAGCCCCCCAACATCCGTATACTTCTCCGTAGGCTTTTCATCAACCTCCATAGCCTTCACTCTACTGTCGTACTCAGCGGGTAGTGTATCGAGAACCAGGTATGAATCTTTGTTGACACCAATAAGATCACCGGGTTTGAGCGTAGTATGATCGACAAGACCGATGAGAGGTAGGAATATTGTTTGACGGGTGGAGGTCTTGATGACAGCAGATTTGCCGATGCGCGTTGCATCGAGGTCGATATTTGCGCCCTCTTCTGCGGCTTCTTTCTCCACATCTAGGTCCAGTAGCTCTACGACGTTACCGACGAGGTACGGTAGTTGTCTAAAGTCATGGTTAGTATCATAGAGCTGCTATGCGCTATGCAAGAGTAGAACTAGAGCTATGGCTGCTGACCTGTTGTTTTCGATCTTCTCTAGATTATCCTTTATCTTCTCCTTCATGGCTCCTTGCTCGTGCGTCAACCGCTGATACTCGCTCTTCATGATCCTCATATCATTGTCTAACAGCCGTTTCCGCATGATGATGTCTCTTGTACTTGAATGCAGGATCTCCGTATCTATTAGGTCCTCCTCTTTCTCTTCCTTCTTCTCGCCATCAGCATCCTTCATCTCCGCGTCGCCATCCTGATCTGACTTCTTTCCATCTTTCTCGCCCTCGTCTTTCTTCTTCTCCTCCTTGCCCTCGCGCTCCATGTCATCAAGATCTTCTAAGGTCGACATGATGGCGGTGGTTTAAGTATGTGTAGCTGCTACGATTTGTGGGCACCGACTCGAAAAGTTCAAATTGTCTGGAAAGCTTTGGTAGTAGCTAAGGTCGGTGATAAAGTACCGCAGATGAAGTCGTGAATAGCAGGAAGCTTAAGCTCCGAAAGTGGAGCTTACGATATCAGAGATGCCTGGGGTATGTTTACACTAGCGGTGAAACTGGTATCCGCACCACCACATTAGAATAATGCATGTCGTCTCATTGCAGTTTTTTAAAATTTAAATTTGTAAATACATATAGAGGGTTATTGATCCTTGTCAGACACCTTGGCCTAATGGCAAGGCGTTGCTTTCCGGTGGCAAAGATTGGGAGTTCGAATCTCCCAGGTGTCGCACCCAGTTTTTGGGAATTTTAACGTAATCCTCTTTTTTTTGACTCGAGCGCAGGCATTTATTTATACATACGACGTGGCTAATGGAACATCCTATGGTTCTAGATGAACCTTCAAAGCTGATCATTGTTCCATAGTTATAAACGACTCTTCACAGTAGCACACTTCATCAACGCTCTCCCATTACTCAATACCACCTTGCCGCCCTCAACGATGGTCGTGAATCTGACTTCCTCCCATTCATCTTTGAAGTGCCCAGTCCTCCAAATCTCTGTTACCAGCTTATCACCCGGCTTGACGGGCGCGGCAAATCTGGCCTGGAACTCCTTCAGATTGGCTGGATCACTGTTTCCTAACATCTGTAGCAAGCCGTGGCATGCAGCGTTCCAGGAAAAGAGTCCATGCATGATGGCTCCCCCGAACCCCATCTTCTGACCTGGTTCTGGCGTCGCATGCAAAGGATTATAGTCGCCATTGAGTCTATTTGTGGTTAGCAAACAGATTCCGATACAGGGGCTCGATGTTCTACCTGTATAGAAGGGCCGCTTCCTTTGTAGTCTGCAGCGTGTGGACCGCATCTGGTTTCTTGCCCTCAGGGGTTGGAAAGTTGATGGTAGCCGGGCCTTGATCTCTCATCAGCTCTCATATATAACGAAAGCGTCCATAAGTTCTACCTTTGGGCCCACCCCAATTTCCCTGCCCCACAAAAAATGCACTGCCGACAGCTTTAGTATATATGTCCCCACCTTTCTCCGCCAGCACGAGCTCTGTCTCAAGCACACTCCCTGCCTTCCCCTTGTCGTATACGCCAAGTACCTTGGATCGAAGCTCGAACTTTTTGCCTGCACTACTTGGTGGCAGAGGTTTCAAGAAGGTCATTGAGCGCTGTCCATCGACCACACGACGACTATCAAACTTTGGAACATTGGGGACGGGCGTTTCGCTTGATCGAGCGTAGAAATCGATGACTTCTTGATCCGTGTGCTTGAAAGGAAGGATAATTGGGTATGTGGGAAAGACCTGGAAATTAGGGTGAAGTTCCTACACCCATCAGTGCTCCACATTTACAAACGAAAGTCGTAGGTTTACAAAGAGAAAGTGGAGTTCATCAGCTGTAGCTCCGATACTGTTCGCAAACAGAAGGACATCTCTCTTCAGCCATGAGACTTCCTGCGGCGGATACTCGAAGCCAGCGCCTGGTCCGCTCATCTTATCTCAAACTTTGAAGACTTGACGTGGATATATGGCAGCACTGTATTCAGTCACAGCGAGGGCTTTGCAATGGCGATGCAGATATGGAGCTTGAAACAGCCGAGGGGGCGGGGGGGGGGGGGGTAGCTTGGCCGACCGCCGAGGCACCGGTGATTGCGGATATAACCATTGTGGAAGTGGAGTTGTCTGTAAGTAGAGAGCGAATAAAACCGTTTCTTCTACAATAAACGTGTTTAAAACTCACTAGAGCTCATGAGCATGTCTTTCATACAAACTACACATCTTCTTTGCATACGGCAACTATGACAGAAGTGCTGTTGAATGAGATTTATTAAACAGTGAAAAGCAAGATTGATTTTATGTTCACAGAATATTATTTGAATTTCTTCAGCATTCAGCAATGAGTGAACAAAGCACTCAAATAATTGATGCTATTTATATATATCTCTGTGTTTAAAACATGCTTCAATAAACATGTTTAAAACATGTTTTTGACTAATTTAATTTGATTAGGCAATAAACATGTTTAATACATTTTGCATTCTATCTGTAAGAAGATTGATTGAATTTCAGATGTCTTTTATGTGTGCACTTTGCATCGGCAATTCAACGAAGAGCTTGAGTAAAGTAGCTTGTAAGCTAGTGAGCAAAGTCAGTCGAAGCATAATGCGCTTGAGGCGCATCAGCTAGCTACTAGAAGAGACATGTTTTGCAACGTAGATCAGCTACAAGCCAGCTGTTAGCTGGTTTTGCAACATAGATCAGCTACAAGCTGGTTTAAAGTTGACTTTACTATACATACTACTCGTCATTCTATTCACCATCCTATCTACTCGCCTATCTACTCATCACCCTACTCACCATCCTACCTACTCATCGACATGCTCACCACCCTACTCACCACCCTACATGCTCACCACCCTACTCGTCACCCTACATGCTCACCACCCTACTCGCCACCCTACATGCTCACCACCCTACATGCTCACCACCCTACATGCTCACCACCCTACTCACCATTCTACATGCTCACCATTCTACTCACCACCCTACCTACTCGTTAGCCTACTCATCAGCTTGCTCGCTTCAAAACATGCTTCATGCGACGTGCTCAAACACGCGTCATTCGCTTCATGGCCTACTCCATAGCCTACTTCATAGTATGCTCCATACATGCTTCATACATGCTTCATAGCACATGCTAATTAGCTCAATAGAACGCACCCTTCATGGCTCGATACCAAACTTCCGATCAAACGCCCTACCAAATTCCCTATCGAGCTTTCTACCGAGCTTCCCATCGAGCTTCCTATCGAGCTTCCTACCGAACGCTCTACCGAATTCCCTACCAAACGCTCTACCAAACGCCCTACCAAACTCCCTACCGAATTCCCTACCGAATTCCCTACCGAATTCCCTACCAAACGCCCTAGCAAAGGTGCTACATGAACAATTGGCCGTCACCAAGAGCTAATAGCGCTTGTAGCTAGCTATTAGCTCTTGGTGAGTGGCTATTAGAGCTTGCCAGCTAGGAGTTCGGCTAAACAGATGTTTTTGGCTTATGCTAGCTTGAGGCGCATTTAGCTGGTTTTAGCTGGGTTCGCACTTTTGCCGATGCTTGTTGGGATCTCCATGCCATGATGTGAATACTTGGGGCTAGAACTCACCAACTCATGATCGTATACATCCGTCCTCAATCCGCACACAAGGCTCTCATCCGCACCGCTCGACGTTTCATATCGAACCCTCGATTCAACGGCACAGCCATGTCCGCAACAATATCATCAGACGGCGGTCCCGTCTTTTTCCGGATGCCCCACGAACCCTACGGCTTCCTCTCTCAATGGTATCCCGCTCCCTTCACCACCCCCTCTCTCTACCCTTCCGCTCCCGCAACGTCCTTTCTGAACACCGAGCAATACATGATGTATCGTAAAGCGATGCTTTTCTGCGACAACGAAACTGCCGAGAAGATCATGACGGCGATGACGCCAGCTGAGCATCAAGCTTTAGGAAGACAAGTTAAGAATTTTAATAAGGAAAAATGGGTGGGCAATAGAGATATAATCGTACAGGAGGGGAATTGGAATAAGTTTAAAAATGCAAAGGAAGGGCCGAGGTTGCGGGAGTTGCTGTTGGAGACAGGGGAGAGGGAGTTGGTAGAGGTATGCAAATTGTTGGATATTGTTAGGAACGCTATGAAGTGACCAGTACGCAGGTTTCCCCAGAAGACAGAATATGGGGCGTTGGATATGACCTAGAAAATGCGGAAGCAAATCGATCGGACTGGGGACTGAATTTGCTGGGTAAAGCAATATCAAAAGTGAGGCAACGGCTGCAGTCAGAGAATAAGCATCTATAGCAAAGCAAGCGACCTCTAAGTCGTGAATTGTTCTTGGGAGCCAATACTTTAGGTCAACGATTGGTGCATTTGAAAATTCTGGTATCTATGGATGCTGCCCGACAAAATATTTTCCGAAGCATTTCGAACTCGCTATGCCGTACCCATTATGCTGCGCCTGATGCTCGCTAGAAAAGATTCAACTGCTACTATCCACTTTTGTAACCAGAAGAGGAGATTGCGGTAGAGACATGGCTTCATTAGCACCTGCTTGAAGTCAGTGAAGATACGCTTGACGTTGGGGGAATACATAGCATTTACATTTTATAGGCACAGCTGCCCTTAGCCGCTCTAGTTGGGTCTTCCGTCTCCAGTTCGTACTCGATTTCGATGTCCAGATCCCTCGGCTTCTTAGCATTCGGCCTACACTTCAAAACACCTTTAACATGCTCATTTTCGCTGACAGTCAGGACCTCCCGCAAGTAGAAAACCGTCTGCTTCCAATGAGTGTATTTTGCGTGTGGACCCGTGGAGAATCGTACGGGCTTGTGGCAGGCGGCAAATTCGATGTCGAACCAAGCGATGAGAGCATGGATGAAATCGCTTCTCCGCGACACCATCTCAAAGGGTGCTTCGAATGCGAGGTCGGCGGGCTTAACGGAATAGAGGTCGATGGTCATAACAGTGGTTGGGTCGGTAACACAAGCCTTTGTTTCTACAGTATCGACCAGGGGTTCAGTCAAGGCGGTGTCTTTCAGTGGTGAAAAGTTAAAACCGTAGACGTTGTCCCAGACTTCGCATAGAATCAGCAACTTTCTCATTCGCAAAGTGAAGAAGTATTGACGCACAGCCTATCTTCTCATCCTTGTAGTCTCCATCCTCAATGGCAGCCATGTGTATCGTAGCCTTATCTGGGAAGATCAAACCAGTTGGGCTTAGATACTTGTCTCGGGCAAATAGGACAGTATCTAGCATGCTCTCGTACAGCAGGAAGTAGCCCATCCATTCTGATATGATGATGTCTACTTCGGGAAACGGCATTTCAACTTCTTCCATCTTGCCTTGTAGGAGGGTGATTTTGTCGGACATGCCGTTCACGTCTACAATCTCTCGAGCTTTCTCGATGATGGTTGACATATCAACGCCAACGACATGCTTAGCTCCAGCATTCACGGCGAACCTGTATCACGTGTCTCGTCAGCTAATTATCTTTAAAAAGCAAATCAGAAGGGGTATGCGCACATGCTGAGGATGGCTGTCCCACATCCCACGTCGAGCACGACTTTATCTTTGAAGATATGCTTGTTTTGGTAGATAGCATGTTGATATGCTTTTGTGCGAATCTCGTCTTTCTAGCAAAGCGGATTGAATATTAATAAAAGATTGTTAAGAAGAGTGATCGCGCCAAGGGTAAGGAACCAACTACACACCAACATCTCCTCATGAATACCTATTTAGTAACAAGAGAGCTGTCAGCACGTGCTCTCCTAGACTTACGGAGAAGTTTAAACAGTACCATGGTGGTTGTAGCTACACAAGATTAGCTGTATATCTTATGAATCCAGCCTTCGAGGAGCCGGTCTACCTATTAAAATAGTGAACTTCTGCACTATCCATGCTCGCCCAAGCATCGGACACTGACCCCGCCACAGCAGACGACATGGCAATAGACGAACTTTGCTAGGAACACAGATTTTGCGAAGAGTAGAAAAGAAAGGTTCAAAGTCTCATCTCTGTTGTTTGAAGTGAGCATGTTTGTTGATCGATGCGGGAACTCACCAACTTTTTTCGCCTTGCAGGGCGTAGCGCCGAAAACGGCGAACACTCTGGTGTACAGCTGGACATGAAGAGCAACTTGGCTTCCAATCAGACTTTGCGACAGTATGTTGGTGAAAGTCGCACCGTGTGAACTAGTATCGATTCACAAGACATAGTTTCACAGTCTTGGCGGGCTTGAGGTGGTTGACTGACAGGTGCCTATCTCCTGTTGTCCGCCCAAAAAGCAGTGGTCTTGCCATTTTATCGTTGCTACCTAGTATCCAGATACCTCACTTTTGCATATTCGGAAATTATATGATGTTGAACACCTGTTGGCAAGTAAGATAATTATAGGTCTGATAGCTGATGGCAGCTAAAACTACGCCGGTGCATGTCTTCCTTTTTTTCTTGAACGCAGACGGTCAATCTATGAGGCGTGTATGCAGTCTCCTTGCCTAAAGAGCCGGGGCTTGTGTATTCGTTCTGACTGATAAACCTTCAATCTTATCACAATCCCGAATGACGTGGAAATCTGAGTCAACTGCCATTTGTCTAAGTTTAAGAAAACTTTCCGACGCTGAAGCTATCGTTGACGCGTGAGACTGGTCGGGGATTGGATAAGGCCCTGGCTGGTACTATGCGGATGCGGGGCCTGAGTCTGGGGCTTTGAGGAGAATGTAGAGCGCAGAGGGAAGGACACGGTCGTCAATACGAACTGCCTATCTATTCTGGGGAAAAAAATGTTACCGAAGGAGGACTAAGACTAGACGGGTAAACGTCTTCTTGTGGCATTCTCAGCTACCATGCTTCGGTTTTCCATACGTGTCCACGGGACATCGACCGCTGATGATTGTTGTAGCTACGTTGGGGAAGACTTGCGAACGCTGAAGCTGATACCGTGTCGAAACGTCAATGCCAGTACCGCAGCAAATCATTAGCGGTGGATCCTGCCATGGCTGCTTGGACTCGGAAGGTGCACGATGCAACCTAGGTAGTAAACTGATCCTATGAACTGCAGGTCTTAGGTTATTGGGACAACTAAGTTCTGCAGAGCTGACATGACTCGGGCATTCCGCGTTGTGTAACCTAGTCAGAAATGCACTTACGGTACTCCCTAGGGCCGTAGTGGACATGTATGTTAGCATGAGACTGATCTAAGATCCCGGAGCCTCAAAGGCTTAGATTCCACATGCATGGTCCAGAAGATGATACAGTACCTAGATGCTTAGCTCGGACTACCTTCTCCGTCTTGGAGTTCTTTGAGGGACGGCAGACATGCAAATTCTTTTCCATAGAGTAACAGAATTCGTTGGGGTTGTGAGCTACCTACACTACCATCCCCTTCTACTAGGTACTCGGTCTTTTACATCCCGTTGGTTCGGTCGAGGTTTCATGGCGGACACAAGGCCATGTTTGTTTGCCGGGCCTGGGATGGTGCATTCTAAAAGCTCAAAGTATAGACAAACAGTTGTGGAATGGACCTGCATCATGAGTCTCACTGACAAGATGGGCGTCCTCATTCCCTATGTCTATATTATTCTGTGATGAAAGGTCAAGTGGCCTGCGTGTTGTACCGTCTTGGCGGAGTCAATACCCATGCTTCACTCTCCACTAAATGCTTCCTGTCTTCGAGGCATTGGTATTAGTGCGAGTAATTGGAAAAGCGCCATTCTTCTGACGTTCCGACGGGCTTCTCCAGCGTTATGGCTGCCAAAGCATAGGTCCAGAGTGGGTGCCAGTGTACGGAGGTACTGTTGAAGTTCTCACTTTGAGTCCCTCCTAATCTGCAGATTTGTCGCCAATAGATGGATGGATATTGAAACTCTCATGCTGCCATTCGCCGTTTAGATTGCTTGCAGTTGGGGAATAGTCGACGATCCAAGATCCGATGGTCTCAATCCTCAGATGTTGTCGTGGCTAAAGCGAAGCGTGGCTTGCGATACCTTAGACTTAGAAGGTTAGGAAAGAAAATTGTAGCTAGACGAAGTTTATCAGCGTCCCGTCGGTCTTGTAAGCATAGAGTATCAACATTTTTTATACCGACAGGAAGTGACCGGGACTAGCGTGCACTGGATGATGGTCAAATTGATCTTACATGTCAGGTCGTCCAATCGCTGATATGCAGTCTGGCGACGTGTTCTCCCATTGAACTCCACTATACGTTCAACAAGACATCGGAGAAAGACGTCCATTATCAGTACTCGTACTTTCAATTGATACTGAGCCCTACCGGAATTTGTTTCGCACTTCGGCAAGCATTGCTCCAGCGGGTTTCGCTAGGACGAGCGACAGCCGGTCAAAGCTAAGCCTAATAAAGGAAATCTTGCGCGAAGAATGGAATCTGTACCGTTGTTAACGAAGTTCTGACACTTGACCGTAATATCCTTCATTTTCTGCTTGTAGGCTTACGGTGCGGTGTTCGCTTTGTTGCATGTCTTGGCAGTGCGCAGTATTTCTTGGGTAGCGGTAGGATGTATAAGTATGTCAATGGAGCCTGGTTGAAGAATGTTCTGTATCAAACAACTCAAGTCTTTAAGACAATCACCTACCTTACTACTTTCTCTCTCAATCCTTCCAAAGTCTTTTCAAGTCTTTCAAGATGGGTCTCATCAAGAATCCCACTATCCCTGATGATTTCTGTACATTGCAGACCTGTTCGCTTTTGCAAGCCCACTTCCAATACATCCCTACTCTCGCTGGCAATGCCCTATACTTGGGCATCTTTGGCCTGCTACTTGCAGTGCAAGTCTTCATCGGTGTCAAACATCGCACGTGGGGATTCTTGGGTGGCATGATTGGAGGGGTTGTCCTCGAAATCATCGGATATGTTGCTAGGGTCCAAATGCATTACAATCCTTTCACGTCTAATCCTTTCCTCATGTGGGTTTCCTTCATCCTCGACCAATATGGTGGTCGGAGCTCCTCGTCTGATCGTTAATCTTGGATCCAACAGGTACCTAGTCTGCCTTACTATCGGTCCTGCTTTCCTCAGCGCGTCAATCTACCTCTGCCTGGCTCGGATCGTCGTTGTCTTCGGTGAAGGCATCTCACGCTTTCGGCCAGCCATCTATACCATTACGTTCATCTGCTGCGACTTCTTTTCTCTCCTGCTCCAAGCTGCTGGAGGCGCCATTGCTTCAGGCGCGAACACTCCAAGCCAAGATCAAATGGGAATCAACATCATGATTGCTGGATTGTCTACCCAAGTCGCGTCTTTGGTCCTTTTCCTCGCCTTTTGTGCCGAATTTGGGCTTCGTTGCTACCAACACGCATATGATTGGGAACCAACATACTCCAAGCTTCGCAGCACATTGAAGTTCAAGTCTTTCCTTGTTGGTAAGGTTCCTTGAAATTTCAATCACACGAGACTCCTGCTGACATACCATCCAGCACTACTCGTCTCCACAGTCGCTATATTGATTCGATCCTGCTTTCGTGTTGCCGAACTCAGCGCTGGCTTCCACGGTGCACTTGCCAACAACGAGACCACTTTTATGGTTCTCGACGGTGTCATGATTATCGTGGCCATCACAGTCTTGACTGTTCTCCATCCCGGTGTTGCATTCCAAGGGCATTGGTCCGCTGCCAACTTCACACTTCGCAAATCAAAGGGACAGCAGCCTACCGACACTGAGGGAGGAGTCAGCCAACGTGAGGCCGTTGAGCCCAAGCGAAGTCGGTGGCCAATGAACTTTATGCCAGCGAGTTTTTCCAGCAAATCCAAGAGATCGAACGCCATCGTTGCTGAGAAATCTGCCAGCCAGAGTGATATTGAGGAGCCAAAGCCTTTCAGGGCAATCTCTTACGAAGAGACCAGACAATGAACAAATCTTGATGGCAGCGTGAAGCAGTGAGCATGAGAAGGGCGTTGAACGAACGCGCGGCAATCGTAAAGATAGACGTACAGATTGCAAGAGAGTTTGGGAGTCTTTTTGGGATTGGGCACTCGCATAACAGAGTACCTTAGGAGAACACGAATACCCTCGAGCTAGAGCAATATTACAAGTATTTAATCTCATGATAAAGAGAACACAATGCAAATAGAATTAATGTCCGACAAATGAACAGAGAGTTGGCACATAGTTGGGGATGTTGACTTAACAAGAGACTCCACAATACGACCTGCAGAGTTACCGCAAGGACTTCCTCTTTCGCTTGTCATGACATGAAGGGTTGTCCACGAGATTGCTGACTCTCTCCTCAACCCACTTTAAGCGGCTTGGCTTTCCCTCACCGTTGGCTACCTTCTTGACGATATCTTCCAGTGCGTACTAAGGTAGGTAGGGAGGGTAGATAGTTTTAAGGCATACCGCCAAGAGTGTCCTCGGCGTTCGAGAACTACTATCGGGATATTTTTTTCTTAGACTGAAATCCGCAAGACTCAGCACCCCAGCCATCTAGCCAGTTCAAGCACAGTTGCGTAAAAGCCCCTGGAGCTTGGGAAGTCTTGGGGACTGTTAATGCACTAAGGCACCTGTTAGCTACTGGGCGCACCACCTCCCATAAAACACGCGTGTCTGGAGCATCTACTCCGTTCTCTATGCTAACGTATACTTGACGAAAGCTGCTGTACGTATCATATTGACCATCAGTGAAGGGCTTTTCTAGGCCTCAATGCTCATATCCATTTACTCGTATAATAAGAGATTCGATTGTCTGACCATGCAGTCCCCCAGGCAGGATGAGGATGATTTTCTATCACTGAAACGTAAAGCTTCGGATCCCAATGAACGCAAGCCAATGCCGACAGGCAGGGTCAGAGCATGCACATGCTGTAGGCAAGTGAAGGTGGGCGACCCTCCCTCCCCGCACGGCTGCTCTACGATGCTAAGCCAAGATCGTCGGTTCAGTCCAGATGCGATTCTGCAGACACATTTCCAGCCCCGTGCTCGAGATGCCACAGCAGGGGCTTGGACTGCAGGACCGATTCCAACTTCAAAAGGACTCCGACGAGAAAGTTAGTCAGCTCTGTTATCACATACATGCTCTTTCTTTCCAAGTGTCCATTGAGAGTTGACGGTTGTGGAACTTCTGCAGCAAGCTTGAAGAAGTCACGTCTCATCTAAATACCTTACAAGAAGCCATTAAATCATACACGTCGCCATCGAACAGCGATGATATTGCGGGAAATGGTCCGCATCCCGCCGTCTCTCCCGATTCTTTGCCCTGCCGAAAGGACTCGACCGTGATTGCGACGTCGAAAGGTCCCAGCGAAAACTCCAACCCGCCCTCGTTCTTTGATATACAAGGCTCGACCCCCTATCAATTGAATGATCAGACTTTAGGCGACAACAAGGTAGATGGTAAAGCCATTGTTCAATTATTTACGCAGTAAGTTCCACTCGGTTAAGCCTCCGTGGCTCTCCTAATTGACTGTAGCTTTCAGCGAAAATATCATCCTCATGTTCTATGCTTAGACACAAGGACTTCATTATCGGAACTCCTAGCACACTGTCCTATCCTGTTCTGGACGATCATTGTTTTGTCAAGCAGATTTCACCCCCAGTACTTTTCCCTCTTTCCAAGCCTAATTCGACCTTATGAGCAAATCCTCGCTACCTGTCTTGTTCGACCAATGCTCTTGTTGCAATCAATACAGGCGGTCCATATGATAGCTATGTGGCCACTTCCCAATCGAATGCAGCCAGAAGACCCAAGCTACAATTATGCCGGTATCATCACTAACGCAGCTTTACATATTGGTCTACATGCTCCAGGCTTCGAGAGAGAATATGGTTTCCCAAAAGTTACCCGGGTGGATACCGAGCTGCGAACTCAGACATGGTTGAGTTTGTTCAATCACAACATCATGTAATTTCTGCGAAAAGAAGGACGATATCATCGACTGATATTCTAGCAGACTCAGCTCACGCATGGGTTTGCCCCCATCTCTCGCAAGCGGATCCGACTTGCGGGAAATCGCCCAATTATGCCGCGACTATCCCTGCTATATAGACTTTGCGGCTCAAATCGATGTACAGAGGCACCTTGCAAAGTTCTGCGTAGCTCTTAAAGAATGCAAGGAACACGCTCTCCGTATGTCCTTGATCCGACTGTTCAGTGATGAGCTTGATGCTACCCGCAATGGATATCGCGATAAATGGGCTGTGGAAACCGAGCTTCAATTTCTCGGAGCAAAGATGTTCCTATACGGGTTCTCGTTCAGGTCTTGGCACCGCAACCCTCAGGTCTCAGATTCAACAACCGCCTCAGAGATGAACTCCTCTCTCCATGTTCTCCTCTACGAGGCCATGGGAGTAGCCGCCAAGATGATTTACACTTTCAGCGAACTAAAAGACCAAGACGATGAGGGGTCGCACTTCGAAACCTCTAAATTCCCGCCTCAGATATTCTTTCCAAAGCATTACATCTTCACTTTCTGCTACGCCTGCCTAGTCCTCTACCACTTCCTCGAATCGAACACTCAAGCCCCAAAATCCGAACAGGACCTTGCCCGGAACCATGTCGGATTCGCCTACTCTACTCTTACACGGTGTGGAACCGAAAACAACATCGAAGTGGCTCGCTTAGCCCAATGGCTGGAATTGATGGGCAAATGGAATCGCTCAAACAGAGTCGTACCGCACGTCACAAGCCGCCTTGGCGCATCCCTCTTCTATGAATCCGTACTCAAAAGCGCAACCTTGAAAGCAGAAATGGGAAGTCGGTCCCGCGCTGCTGATTTGTCGCGGCCATTTGACGAAGAGCAGCGCAAGACCAGTGAGCGAGAGGAAGCAGCACCTAAGCTACCCAAAAGCCAAAACATGGAGTGGCTTATCCCCCCCGAGCTGGGACAGCAGCAGGGCCTTGTGGGCGATATTAATGACCAGTACTCTTGGCAGGGCTGGGAAGATCAACTCCAAGGATGGGATTTGTCAGTGCTGAACGGAGTGGATTTTACAGGTGGCATAGATGCGGGTAACAGCTCTCAGAAAAGTCTTTATTAGTATGGAATGCTGACTGGATTGCAGATGGGATCGCAGCCTTTGACTGGGGCCTTTGAGGTGCAGCGGAATTATGGAAAGGAGGATGGTTGAATCGACGCCCTTCACCACGTTCTCCTACACCCAAAACCGCTTAACAGCAAATTACCCGCTCCGAGTTGGACCACAGGCCGCTTGTATACGTTCCGGCTCAGCATCATAAGCATCCCGAGACCTTTTGCCACCTCTCCCTTGTGATCAACTCGGGCAGCAAGCCAGATCATCTACCGCCAAAACATCCACGCCGCCTTTCTCAGCAGCTCTTCTCCCCATAATAGAATATCTCCTCGAAAGCGCTCGTCCCCATCACCTTATAAGACCGCAATGCTCATCCAGCAACAACTATCGGCCACTCTACTAACACCAGTCCGACCATACATGAACCCTGAACCACCTTGAGACAACTCCCACAGAGCTCTCCACCTTACGTCGGCCAGTTGAAGCGCGGTCCAGCAACAAAACACCGTAGTCTTAACGTCACCATGGCCTTTGGTGGGGTGATGCTTGGACGGAGCCATCGATCCCACCCGTCCGATCTATTTACCAGCAGAACCAAAAACTTCTATAGCGGCCACCATGGTAGATCAGCACCTCAACCCTTCATCCTGACAATTCCAAAAAATATCTCCCTGCTGTTCAAAAACACACAGTGACGAAAATGGTGAAGAGCTTTCCTTCATATATCCAGCTCAAAAGGTGTAGACGGAGATAGAGCTGGAGAAATTAGCGTGGGGTGGATATCAAGATTTTGATGATGTTAGATGGGGGTTGGTACAGGAAAGGAGGTTATGTGGATTTGGTCTGTTCTTCAGGTTTGTTCATACATCTTCGCTGCTACTGCTGGCGAACTTGGGTAACCTCGGAGGCCGTTTTCAAAATTACCCATGACTGATCCCGTAGATCTTGTGTTCATACTTCAGTTTCGTTACCTGGCGCGGCTGGCGTGTATATATACCAAGACCTGCCAAGCTGAACATTTATCCAACAACATGTTCTCTCGGCTTCAAGTTCATCTACCAAAGGGCAATTGCAAGCAATGCTGTAGACTTGGTTCTGACGGATTAAAGATACATTAGTTCATCTCTTTTCTTCGAATCACATCTCAGAGAGCGGTTGGTTGTACCAAACACCAGACATTTGGCTTTCAAAAGTTTTCAAACACAACCGTCAAGCAGGTCGAAATGGAAGCACGATGGCAACTGTATACATGGCCACGTTGCTAGGGCGGTGCTACAGTATCAAGGTAGCTGGCTGACTGACGGCGGGTTTATGCCTTTTCGAATGATCTCACTGGGCATCCGTTCCTTTCCCTTCGCTTTACATTCGACCGTCGGAATACGCAACAAGCGCTAGAACATTTTCTATGAGAAAAAGCCTTGGATGCACAAATCAGGCGCGTCCGAGACGAGATGGGATGAGGTAAATCGCCGCACTGCCCGGACAAAATTGCTGTTGAGGAAGTTGACTGACGCAAAACAAAATGGAGGCTTGCGGAATCCAAGAGCCCGTCTTGCTCTGAATGCCGTGCTTTCCACAGTCCGAATTCTCAGGGAAGAAATGCGCAAATTTCATGATTGACCTAATTATCTTCCGTTTTTGTTTTCTGGCTATGGGTCGTGGATTGATGAACGAAGGTCTCAGATGATACGACCGTCACGCAGTTTCTTCAAAAAGCCCCACCACCCTACCCCATCCCGTCAATGAGAAAGGCGAGCCACCATTTCATGAAATCGACAAATACACACGATAGCCGCATCGCCACAAGCAGCTTGACCCTTCTCAAACCGTCTGCACAGCTTCCATCTAGACCTCCCGCCAAATTCCTCTGCCAGCAACGTATTCCCCATTCCAAACTTTCGCCAACCCCCCCTGACATGCCCCTTGCGAAGCAGAACTACCAAGACATCTTTCCCATACTCCTCAAGGATTCGGGCTATTGAAAGTGGCAATTGAGCCACAGTAGCCGTATCGTAACCGTCGCGCTCGTTCTTGATTGGCGCCGCGCAAAAAACCCTGGCTCTGAGCTCAACCGTATGCTTTTTAGATTTCTGCACAGCGTAGCTTGCAGGGGACTCGAGAGAGATCTCTTGGGCCTTTTCGATACTTTCGGGACGAGGGCTCCGTAGTCGTGATTCAGGGGCGTGGACACGACATCGCCGAGAGAGGCAGCCGAAACTCCTTCCGACATCGTTTGTAGAATGGCTGTCCCGTTTCGAGCAGTGGTGAAGGTGCAGCAGGTTTTTCGCACCTTGACGTGATGTAGGCTGTGTCTTGCTCGGTTGTTTGCTCTGCTGCAGGCTCTTGCAACGTTCGGGCGGCAAGCCCGTGCAGCAAGCATTTCCAATTGACTGGTTTCCGCTTTTGAGGTTACATTGGAGAGAAAATTAGTCCGCTTGGTGATTGTTTATTAGGACTACTGCCCTGGTGGGTGGTAAAGCAGTCCGTGGCCCGCATTCGCGTTCAATTATTCTAGGATGGAATTTGTTTATGAAGAAATAGTATCTCTCTAATGTTTCTAACCAAATCCTATGCACTTTCTAAATGGAAATCCGTGCAGTGTAGTCGTTAGCGTAACGTAGTAAAACAAAACTCCGAACATTTTTAAGTTTTATACCACCGATGGGCTGTTCGACCCATCTTTTGTAGGGCTGCCCTTCTCCGATGCTTCTGTATTTCTACTGACTTTGCTGCCCCAAAACTTTCCGCCACTCCTGTTTCCCCTAGTCTTGCGCGTATACCCTTCTCTGAAGCACAGACCTGGGTGGAAGGCATTCAGACTCAGCACAGCCACTATCACCATTACACCCTCCAACCCGATGAATAACTTCTGGTTCTTGATCAACGCTCCTTCCCATCCCTCACTCAGCTCTGCCACTCGGTATATAGATCGTATGAATATACATAACGTCGCCAACGCCAGAGCGCACAGGAATGCTCGAAAGGTCCAGCTGGCTCGAAGTTTCGCATGAGCCGGGTCAGTTGCCGCATCGCCCATTTGCCTCATCCTCTTCAAAGTTCGTAGTGCGAAGTCCGTGCAGAGAATTATGAAGATGAACAGTGTCGCGACTTGAAATGCCAGACCCGCAACCATGATGTGATCACCAATGTCGGGGCTTTTGTTCGAGTGGCTTGCAGCGGATGCAAGACCACCGCCGGCTGCTTGGAGCAGGAGCGAAACCACGTCGCACGGTATAAAGATTCGAGGGTAAGACATGGCCTTGATGCGGGAGTTCTCAGGCCCAAAAACTATGACGATGCGGGAGAGGGTGAGGTAGATGCCCGCGGCTAGGAAGGCAGGAGCGATGGTGAGGCAGACGATTTGGATTAGGAAACCATTCTTGGAAGACGGTTAGATTGCATTGCGTTTCCTATTTGTAGACGTAATACGGCAGCCTTACCTGGCCGAAAGGATTATACCAGCTCATAACACGGCCAACGTAGCCCAGTACCTCGAGTATGCAGCCACTGACCATTGCGATGGTGAAGCCGATGAAGCGTCGCGAAAGCCCGACTTGGAACAAGAAGCAGCATAGCGAGAACGAAAAGAGAGCGAGCAACGTGCCATTTGCAGCAAGCGACGGCAAGTAGTTGTAGTAAGAGAGCCGGATGGGACAGGTCTTGAGAGTACATGACGCCCGCAGGTCGTCGCTTTTGCTTGCGCGGCTGAACAACTCAAGAGGATCCATTATAGGAGGAATCTATCGCGAGTATAGGAAGAAATGTGTCTGGGACTCGACAAGTGATTTTCCAGTGTGACTCAGGCTGACTGCGGCTGAAGAAGGCAGGCAATTAGGCGACACTGATGCTGACCTTTCACACGATAATGAAAGAACAACGCAGAGAGCACAGGGAAGCTCTCACACGACGGCGAGAAGCGATATGTGATTGAAGAAATACTCGAACGCAAGTCAACATGGGAGAACACATTTTCCACCAAGAGCCGTCGAGGCAAGAGAATAGAATAATACATGACGGCGACATACACCGATGCAGTAGAGTAACTACCTTAACTCGGATGCCGAAGTTCCCGCGCGTACAGTACGAGTAGAATAAGGTCACCTCGGCAAAACGCACTTTAATCTCACCTCCAATCTCGCGCTTCACCATCACCACATATCCTACTTTGGCCTGATTGATGCTATTCCGTATTTGAGAATGTAACCAACAGGACCTACTACTATTTCAGTCTTCCTATTCTCTCTGTAAGACGGTACAAGACTGTGCGACCGATGAAAAATGGACGAAAAATGGAACAGGACGGACCTCGATCGAGCGTCCGATTAGGGATGGAACCCCGAATATCAATATCGTCCCAGCGCAAGAACTCTCTGTCCAGTAAAAACCCAATTAGATATTGTAAATTGAAGAAATCTTATGAGCCTGCATTGCAGGACCGCGCACACTTAGCAACAAAAATTAGTTTGATCTTCCACGTGGACAGACTATCCCGTCGCTATCAACGACATTCCCAAGATGCGATATCTTTTGACTGACTGCCATGTTCTATACTCTTATATCAGAAACCTCGAAGCTCCTCCATGCCCTTCCTCCATGCAAAATTCTTCCGTCAATCCAATTCAGTACATTCCGAGTCCTTCGGCGAGGAAGCGTAATCGCTATTTTCCTAAAACATTTCCTCTCCTGAGTGGTTGGGCCGACGGCGATCAAAGCCTCTACTCCGCCGCTTACGTTAATGAGCTGGACTGTCGAGGTTTGAAATAGCAATCCGGTGTTGAGGTTTAGATAAGGGGCCAAAGAAGATGAATATGTTAAAAAACTAAAGGAAATCTCCCTGTTGCCGAGTGCAAAGCATTGTAAACGTTTGAACACCCTATTTTAAGACAGACATAGCTAGCAATGCGTGCATGAGACATTGTTGGTGCATCAGTACTGATTTGTTGTTCTTCCTGTTATTATTGTTGATATACCATAACAACACCCTATAAACCAAGGATCAGAACCTATGGTGCAGTGGTATGCGGCTACTTGAATGCGGCCAGCCATTCCACTAGGGTCAAATTCCGAGTAGATGTTGATAAACACGGTTTGATTGAATTCACCTAATTTTCGTAGGTTCGATCCTCAACGGGGCGATCCAAGCTTTTTGCACTTTTTCCAACCAAACGTTTTATTGATGTTTATCAACCGAATCTGCTTTTGCTTTCTTAAATAGAGGGAGAACTTTGAGAGAGTAACCTTAGCGGACTAACACCAAAGCTTTTTACGGTTTGAGATCGACCCAGCAGTGAAACACGTCAAGCAGTCAAAACAACTGTGAAGAAAACCGCAAAAAACGCTTAAACTCGTAATCAAACGATAATTCTACGAGGTCAACTGTTTATGTTAGTGGATTGATCTTAAACCGTTAACACCTACTACCTTGGTCTGCTAAGGAAAGCATTTAGACATAACTGAGCTTGAAGTGGAAAGAAAGAGCAAAGGCGCGAGATAAGAGGGTTATATGTGTTAGTAATAACCTGTGTATTAAGGATCAGAACCTATGGTGCAGTGGTATGCGGCTACTTGATTGTGGCCAGCCATTCCACTAGGGTCAAATTCCGAGTAGGTGTTGATAAACGCGGTTTGATTGAATTCACCCAGTTTTCGTAGGTTCGATCCTCAACGAGGCGATCCAAGCTTTTTGCACTTTTTGCTTTTGCTTTCTTAAATAGAGGGAGAACTTTGAAAGAGTAAAGCATTTAGACACAACTGAGCCTGAAGTGGAACGGAAGAGCAAAGGCGCGAAATAAGAGGGTTATATGTGTTAGTAATAACCTGTGTATTAAGGATCAGAACCTATGGTGCAGTGGTATGCGGCTACTTGAATGCGGCCAGCCACTCACTAGGGTCAAATTTCGAGTAGGTTTCGATAAACACGGTTTGATTGAATTCACCCAGTTTTCGTAGGTTCGACCCCCAACGGGGCGATCCGAGCTTTTTGCACTTTTGGAGGTCTTTTTTTGCAACACATACCTTGGCTTGAATGCTTTGCACCCGGGATTCACTGCAGACCAGGTTTCACATTCGAGAAGTGCTTGTTTCTAAAGTTTTTGGCAAGTACCATGGGAAATGTTAACACGCGTTTTGCAGGGGTAAAGGAGAGTAGTAAACGCTGAGCTTGTACACTTGATATAGGGAAAGATACGGCTGAGTAGTATAAGGTCAAAGAAACATCTCAGACAATGACCATGGCAGTAAGATTCAAATCGAGGGAATGCTGATTTCTTGGTCAAAGTGGGCATGGTGACGGGTCCAGTGCGGTACCGGCATAGGTCAGCAAGTGGGATATACATGACTCCTGGCAAGCCTATTTTGGTATCCATCAAGAAGAGGCCTAGCACCCCGGAGACGCCATTTTTATGCGGTAAACCTCGAGAGCGGCTCCTAAACCTTCCTTTGCCGCATAGCGCAAAGGTACGCAATGACGTTGTTCCTTTCTTCTGGTCCATCTAGTCATCTCTCCACAGCTCTCATTATGATTATGCCAAGCCATTCCCGTGATACCTATCTACTGACAAGATGGCAACCTAGTCATCATACCCCTCCGGTATCCTCCTAGGACCTCCTGGTACTATTCCCGACCAAAGTCAGTCAAGCTCTCCAATAAAACAAACCCTTGACTAGAAAATCTAGTCTCTGCCCAAATAAGACGAGCAAGGCAGCTTACTCGGATATGTCATCGGTATGTGTTCCCTAGGTCCATCCCCAAACCTCTTCCGTAGTGGCGGCACAGTAAACATAACCACTGGGCCCATGCTCCCTACGACCATGGAATAGAAGATTGCTGGCTTTTCGTACGACGCCCAGCGGAGGTAGTGCAAGGGTTGCTGGAAGAATCGGGGGGTCGACATGGTTCGTTCTTGGATGCGTCAATTGGTGAGGGACGGGAGATGTCGGGTTAGATCAAGACATGAAGTAAAGTACTTGAGATCGAGCAGGTTTCGTGCTCTCGGGCCGCGGGGGGTTGACAACTGTCCAACGCCTTGGCGTAGAATTCTGGAGGATGAGATGAGGTTGAAATCGACGATGGGCGTGCTTCCGCTAGTTTTCGGCAGGACCCATTTTAGGCGACTTCCGTGTTTAGTCCCTCGTTTTGCGATCTGAGTAGGTACTTCCGTAATCCATCTTCCATCCATCATGATTCAGACCGACGCAAAAACTTTGACAGCTAGCCCTTCGCGTGTTGAATAGTCAAAGTACACAAGGCACTATGTTCAAGTTCTTGGCGATTCTTCTTTCTCGGTCGTATGTATGGGGGGCCCACGTAGAGCTGGCCCGAACTTCGGAATCCAAATGCCATATATCTTATATATCATAGCAACATACTGTATAGAACATGTTCGAGCCAAAGCTATTGGGTTTACAGGGCAGTTAGTTAGGAAGGAAGCTGACTGTATTGCCTGCACGTGGCCTGTTTCCCACAGGAAAGGGAAACCCTATCGAGCAAGCGTTATGTAACCCCTCTTTCTATAAATCAGTATATACATGAAAGGTACGTAAAGAAAACGTATATAGAGACCGCCGTATCCTTCCATAGTCTTACAAAGCTTTACTCTTCCGTCTTCCCAATAGCTCTGGAACAGCATGTCCGCCACTACCCGTAGGTTTTACAGACACAGTTCAAAAGTCCAGCAATTGATTTGATCTTAGCCGCACTGAAATTTCCCTTCGCTAGACCTGCAGCCGCTGAACCTCCTGTCGAATTCGCCAGGCTTCGTGCAACCGATCCCGTTTCGCAAGTCGAGCTCTGGGATGGAAGCCATCCTTGGCTCGTTGTCAAGCATGAAGATGTCTGTAGTGTCTTGACCGATGACCGTCTATCGAAGGTATAGATATATCAAAGGAAATATGCATTGGGTTATGTTCACCTGGCTAACTAGGCGATATTACGCTCTCGTTGCTAGGACCGTACTCGTCCTGGCTTCCCCGAAATGGGCGCCGGTGGAAAAGCGGCAGCTAAGAACAAGCCAACGTTTGTGGATATGGATGCGCCGCAGCACATGCAGCAAAGGTAGGGGGTTGGACTTTGACTCGGTCCTGAACTAGCTACGAAGATTGCCAATGACGTATTCTTGTTTCCTCAGGAGCATGGTCGAGCCTCTCTTCACTCACGAGCACGTCGACAAGATGCGCCCCAAAATCCAGAAGACTGTCGACTCCCTCCTTGAAAATATGCTCAATCAGCGTAGCGAGAAGCCCATCGATCTTGTGGAGAAGTTTTCCTTGCCAGTTCCTTCTTTTGTAAGTATCTCTTGAACCAGTATGACGGACGTACCAAACGCTGAACCTTATCCCTTGTTCCGCGTTGATAGATTATCTACGGCATGCTCGGGGTTCCGGAAAAGGACCTTGAGTACCTCACCCAGTGCAATGCCGTCCGAACCAATGGAAGCGCGACTGCGACGGAGGCTTCCGATAGTAATAAGTACGTTTTGATCTTTGGCGATCTGCCCGAGCATTGGCTGAGCTAGTCGCTGTATCCGTTTGTAGAGAGCTCCTCGACTACCTCGGCAAGTTGGTTGAAACGAGGCTCGCAAAACCTGAGGATGACCTTATCAGCAAGCTTGTGGTTGAACAGGTAGGCAACCTTTCCAAAGAACATTTCCAGATCTAGATCCATTGGGCTGATCATCTACAATCTGACTCTCAGCTTCTGCCCGGACACCTCGAGAAATCAGACGTATCGCAGATCGCCTTTCTGATACTGGTTGCAGGAAACGCTACCATGGTGAACACCATTGACTTGGTAATTGTCCTACGAACCTCTAAAAGTGATTTGTGTTGTGGATTAATGTATATATCCTCTCCAGGGAGTGGTTACTCTTCTAGAACATCCCGACCAGCTTAAGGACCTCAAGGCGGATCCTTCACTTGCGAAGCTTTTTGTTGAGGAGCTCTGTCGGTTCCACACCACGTCTTCTTTTGCCACTCGTCGCGTCGCCAAAGTTGACATCATGGTCAGAGACAAGGTACGGATCGTCCCAATAGATTGCCTCTCTCTCGTGTCTCACTGATATATATCGCATTCGGTCTTCAGCTTATAAAAGCCGGCGAGGGTATTATCGCGGCCACACAATCTGCTAATCGGGACGAGGATGTGTTTCCTAATCCGGACACCTTCAATATGTACCGCAAGCGAGGATCTGAGAAGGCTCTCGGTTTTGGATACGGTAGCCATGTTTGCATCGCAGAACAGCTTGCCCGTGCCGAGCTCGAAATAGTCTTCGGTGAGTTTTTGTTCTTCCCTAGGGCTCGAAAGGATACGGTTGGCTGAAAAATAGCAATCGGTCGTCACTTTAGGTACTTTATTTCAAAAGTTGCCGAACCTCAAGCTTGCTGTCCCTGTATCTGAGCTCGAGTACACCCCACCTAGCAAGGATGTCGGAATCACCAAGCTTCCTGTCCTGTTTTGATTTAATCGTGCCTATATCGCGGTATGTCTTTACTCTTTCTGGGCTTTCTTCCATGGATAATAGATGGTCTATGTCTGTTGTGCTATAGCTTGAGGTATTTGTACGCATCCTCGTGCCTCGACAAGAACAAAAGCCGTCGAAAGAGTGATGCAGTGTGCGCTTCCAAAGTTGCTTAAAGCAACAAGAAATCTCAACTCAATCAAAATTTTAATGATTAGAATTAGAGACCGTGAAAATTTTCGGATGGCATGACTGGGACTGCGGGCCATCTCTTCCATAAAGGAGTGAATGATTGTAGAGACTGCTTCAACCATCTAACGCATGTTCTCCTGAGGAAGTGAAGGCACACCAGAAAGAAGGTCCAGAGGTTGACCTTCAGGATATCGACTGTATCACTTGACTTGTGAACCTGATTCATGATCAACTCTGTACGCCTGTCGCCAATCATATGGAATTGTAAAGTTCGCAGCGAGGATTGAAGTCCTGGTATTTTGGTTGACCGCCGCTAGGCTTATGTGTGAAGATTTTCGACCTCAGCCATTCCTCCATTTAAACCCTTCAGAAAATCAGTTCATTATCTCAAAATTTAGCCTTGCGGAATCAAATCGTACAAGTCTTCATCACCCTCCGCAATATATTCAGTCGTGAGTACTGATCCCTCTCGGACAAGAGGTGCTGCATCATCCAAGCGGCACTTCGAAACCACCTCCGCCCCGACGCAGATTTCTGTAATCTCTCCGCCCGCGTCCAATCCTAAAAGAGCTTACCAAAGTCCACCTCCACAACCGTCGCAAACCACTCCACCCACCCCACAGCCTCCCCACCCAACCCACCCCACCCAATATGCCCTCCTCCTGCAAAGACATCCGTTCGTCCCCCCCCCCCCCCCATCTCCCCCACCACCAAAAAAAACTAACCCCCCCTCTCCCCCAAACAGGCGCCGCCCTAGCATCCTGCCTCCAATCCTCCGACTGCGTCCTCATCGCGCGCAACACCCCCACCTCATGCCTGCGCCCGCCCCTCCTCGAAACACTCCCGACGCGCTGCCAGCAGCTGAAAAAGGGCTACGGCGAGTGCAAGCGCGGCATGGTGGATATGCGCAAGCGGTTCCGCGGGAACCAGCCCGTGGCCGTTAGCCAGGAGCTGGAGGGGGAGAAGGGGGCGCAGTTGTATGGCGGGGGGGCGGCGTTGGGGGGGTGGAAGGGGACGGAGGGGAGGGAGGATGAGGGGGGGAAGTGATGTTGGTGGGGGTTGCGTTGAGCGCGCATTCTATGGAGTTTGTGGTTGGGAGTTGTTGATTCGGTGGAAATCTACTCTGCGCATTGGCTGCGGGGTGAAAAAGCTTACATGGCTCTTGGAGGAGTGTCGCTGTAGTATGGAGCATTGGAGGCTTCAGCAGCGCTATGAAGATATTGAAAGTATGGAACGGGCATAGAGAGCCAGTATCCCAATGCCACGAGAGGATGTGGCTGTAAATATTTGTATATTGCGGTACAATGTATAAAACTTGACTCTACTGCATCTTCTTCCCCTGACTCCTCTCATACGCCGGTTCACTGTATAGCCATATCGCCACAAAAGCTATCCATCCGGCCACGCTGACCCAAATACCCGCAATCCACACCCATCCAGCACTGATTTCCCAGCTGCGAGGCCACTCGTCATGCGCAAAATGGCGAACTGTTACTTCCCGCTTGACGTCGATGTTTGTCATGAAAGGCCGCTTGTAGTTGACGCGGAAGGCGAAGATGCCGTGCTGATCTGGCAGTTTGAAGGTAGTGCCGAAAACGGTGCTGTTGGCTGTTGTGGAAACGGGCTGGAGATTGAGGCGTTGAAAGGGTGAGAGCATGGTGAACTCGAGTTGGAGAGCGTCCGAGGGAGAGATTTTGAATGGTATGAGATGGTCGTAGGAGTATTCAGACAATTCAATGTTGAAAGTCTGTAGAGTTAGAATCGAAAATATTAACCGGCACAAAGAATACTCACCACCTCGTTCTTAATGCGGTAGATCTTAGGATTCATGTAGCCCAGCTGGGCAACGCTGTCGTTCCCAGCAGCTCCGTCAATGATCGAGCTTAAGTGATGATCGACTCTGCCGACCTTGAGCACTCCGGTTTCCATAAAGGTCCAAGCGCTGATTTGCTTAGCAAATGCCCTGTTCGCGGTCTTGCTCTCTTTGCCTCCAGCAGCTTTGACTTTTGCATCAAACCACGTATTTTCAAGGGCTTCTACGGATCCAACGACTGTAAATCTAGCTGAATTCCTTGCCTGCATAGTTGATACAAGGGATATCTGCTCTCCCACAGCGAAAGGGTCCTCTACTGTCTCGGCTTCATCCCTTGAATTATAGGTATATGCGGTACTCTTGGCTCGCAAGACCGGCGCAAGCAGGGGGCTCTCGTTACCCAGCTCTTGAGCTACAGCCCTGGGGAAGGCAATCGTACCGTCTCCTCCGAAAAAATTTCGGGCGTCCGACCGTAAGGCTGAAGGTTGTGGTATAAGAAGAACGTCATGCTTCTCGCCGGCTGAAACTGTGTCATAGTCGAAGTGATCAACAACGAGCGACGTCCGATCGGGCGGTAGGTGGATGTCTAGTTCTAGTAGAAGGGAAGAGATAGATGCTGGTGTAGGGGAGTCGGCTGAGAGGGTTAGGAGAATGTTGCCATTTTGATTAAGGAATTGAAGGAGAAGATTAGGAGTAAGTGCCGGCCCCAGTCCTGATGCGATGTTAGCCTTCGTATTGAAAGGCTATAGCAATAGACATGCCTTTCGATTTTGGGGGGAGAAGTATGATGTGGTCGTATGCTCGCTCGCCATGTTCGAACAATGCAAGCTTCTCGCTCTTTGGAGACTCAAAAGAGAGCTTGTAACCTCGCCCTGAATTCACGAACAGTGTAAGCGACCAATGTGCCCTTCTCTTCAAACCGACGACTGTCACCTTCGAGATCTGTCCAGAACTTTGAATATTTGCTCTTTTCCGCTGCTTCTTCAATCACAACCAGCAACCGATTGCCACTGCTGCTGAGCGCCTGAACCAGGCTCAGCAACGCGAGAAGGCAAGAGGATAATAGCCACCGCATATCTAGGATCTTCCGTTGTTCCCAGGTGCTTGTGGTAAATAAATCCTAGAGAGGTTGCGGGAGACGTGTTCGGTTGCTATAGTTTTACGTAAGCGAAACGCAGGGAATTTGACTTCGACGCGACACTTTCTTCTTCTCGCTTCAAACCTTTGATGTTGCACTTGGCAGCGTTGGCCGAGAGGTGTTCCTGAACTCAGGTCTCTGTGCTGATTATCGCTCGAATCTCTGTATGGTGGGTCCTAGCTAGGATGTTACTGAGTCATTCCCCAATTGCTATTGATGGTCCTATCTATGTGTTTTGTGATTCCTCTTTTCTAGTCAAAGACCAGTTCAGTTACAATATGAGGCCTTCCCTATATATGAGATGTTTGCATTTAAGACAAAAGATCTGGTTCTATCCAAGGTCGATCCAACAAGGATCGTATGAGGACGCTGTTACATTTCAAATAATTCGGTACTCAACGTCTCTATTTTGATACCTTCTTTTCCGTCTAATGCTTTTCTGATGGAACAATGTCTTTGAGATTTCTTTCTATATGAAAAACATCTCTAGGTTTTCTAACTTCTGCCACCGCGGTCGCTGCTCTTCGCCAGTAGCATTCTCACCGCTACGGACCCCGCAGTTCTAGCACGCAGTGTCGCCGCCGAGTACGCCTGTGCGCCTTTGAACTTGCCCTCGGGAATATTTAAGATTGCCCCCGCGATCGGATTCCCAATCAGCAGCCCTAGCCTAGCAAATATAAAACACATGCCCATCCGCGTTCCTACCAGGCTCATATCTGGCGATAGTCGCGCAACGATACTGTTGAGAGCGCAGAAGACCCAAAGACCTGGCGCATTGGAAATGCCCAGCCAAGCGAAGGCGATTACTACGCAGCTTGTTCCGCAAGGGGATGATGGTGTTGAGGGAGCCTGCTTTGTCAGCGATGAGACCTCGGATTATGCGGCCGAAGATGGGGCCTGCGTTTAGCACGGGGACGAGGTAGAATGATTCCGAGGGGCTAAGGTTGACGATGCGGGAGCCGTAGATTGGGGTATAGAAGAAAGGGAAGTAGAGGCCTACGAGGGCAAGAAAGGGCCTAGACTGAAGACGACGAAGAAACGCTTCGTGGAAGGCGCGGAGGTCGAGTAATGCGCGTGGGTATTTAAGGGGTGGGTTTCGTAAGCGCATGTTGGACGGGGGGAAGACCAATATTGCTAAGGCTAAGCAGCCAACGGTACGGGTGGCCCAGCCGAAGCCGATGGTTGATTGAAGGCGGCGGAAGACGGTTGGGAAGATGACGCCGCCTATTTATTTGATTTTCTCGTCTACCATTGAGGAGCAAAGTGGGTTTCGAGGAGAACGAGGCGTGACTGACCAATTGAGCCATCTGCGGCCGTGAAACCCGTCATCAATGCACGCTTGGAAGTGAAATAGGTGGATACAAAGGCGACACTAGGCGCAAACAAGCATCCTATACCTAGGCTGACTGGGACACCTTGTGTGCAGATTTCTAATAGTATGATATCCCTAAGCTGGTCAACATCGTGCCAAAGACGACGAGGGAGGTGTCAGTGAAGATGAGTTGGCGGAAGTAACCCCCTGTTGAAGACGGGCCCGGTGAGGATGCCGATAAGGAAGAGCAGGAGGCCTTGATTGGTGCTAACCCAGGAGATGGCGACGAGCTATAGGACGAAAGGAAGACCGACTCGTAATTTTCTCGGTAGACGCCGAAGATGTTGATGATGCCCCTGTTTAGGGGAGTGAACGTTAGTTTCTGCGGCGTTCGGGCAGCTGTATGTCGGATTAGAAGAGATGTTGTTGAGGCTGGAGGTCGAACAACTCACCATGAGTGGAAAAAGAGAAAATGCGAACCTAAAACTTTCAAGTATCCGTCTAGACCGCCATCCGAGGGTGGTGGAGGCGGCGGCGGTACGGGTACTTTCTGTTCCGTCATGTTGTTTCTTGCATTCACTGTCGACGAAAACGATGATGTCTGCCTGTTTGGCTGTATCAAAGAAGATGGCGGTGCGGAGGCTGTAAAGGGCTTCTCTGGCCGCTGGCTCCCGAGCGGCCACATCGAATGTCTGGGGAGAAAGGATAACCAGATCAAGCGCAACGGCTATTGTGTGGGACTGGGTGAAGTACAGCAAGCTTTGCTCAACGCCCCGTGGGTCAAAGATGCAGTTGTGGTCGTTAGCGACTCAAGCATTAATTCTCAGCTCGTCGGCTTCGTTGTTTTAACTACACCTGAAGTGGATTGCCAATTGCCGCTGCAGGTTTGCCCCAAAGAGAAGCTCACTGAAAAGCCTTACACACTACATGGCGCCGAAGTACATCATCCCACTCCACGAAATGCCTAAACTGCCATCAGGGGAATCCAATCGCAAAGAGCTAAGGGCAATAGCTAGCTCTATGATAGCTCTTGAGCTCTCGAAATATGCTTTGGACTCCACCAACACCTCGGGCCTTCGCATTACTCCCCAGTTTAGTGATGGAGAAGATGCTCCACGCAACCTAGGCTCAAATATTGGGTACCGCAATTCTGCCTACAAGTAGACTTCTCAATCTCGGTAGGAATTCAATCATTGCCATCAATCTAGCAAGCCACCTACGCAAGAACGGCCATGCGCTTTTCTCTGGGAGTGGCACTGAAATTTACAAACCTCAAGGAAATGGCAAAAACACCCAACCACCACCCCCCACAAAATCCACACCCATTAAGCTCAAACCTACTAAGCTCCAGAAAATTCACCTACCCACAACGCTATGCCTACATGGAAAACGCTGCTACCGTCCGCACTGTGGGGGTACGATGGTCACACATCCCCCCCCCAAATCCCCACAGGTTCCGCCCCTCCCTCTTCTGGCTTCATCCGTACTACCAGCACGCACTAGCTCCCTCGTATGAAATTCTCAACTATCCATCGCTTGTACGTATCCACTTTGATACTTTTCGGGGTGAAAGGGGATGGGGGGTTAACATGTGAGAAGAAGAAAAAGGAGCTGATAGGGAAAGATGGATAGGGGTGCGTAGATATGTATAAGAGAGTGGGTGTTTTGAAAATGTTGCCGGGATTTTTATCTTGGATTGAGGAAGGTAAGGTAGTTAGGTTATGTTGGATGTGGGGGGTGGGCTTGGCGGAATTTGGGGGGTGTGGGGGGTGTGGGATATCCTTAAGTAAACACCATCGTTGGAACGGTATGGAGGAGATCAATACTGGATGGCTGGCTGGCTGTGGAATGTACATTGTGACTTAATGTAGTTTCCGATTTTCATCTGCTGCTGGAAGGATGATGTATTCAAAGTCGCCATCGATACTTTAGTAGAACTGCACGACGATAAAGCTTGAAGCTAAGGAGATGAGATTGGGGTTGTGAGCGAAGAATCAGTCTCATCTTCTTCACAGTATTGACTGAGTCGGATAGTCGGATTTGGGAGCAGCGTAAGCGAAGAGAATTATTGCATTATGATTATCAGCTAAACCGAGAACGCTCTCACGAGCCTATTACCCCCATGCCCCTCGGGCTACAGTAGATATTATCGCTATGGTTCAAGTCCAGCTCTTTCAAAACGTGTCTTCTAGCAACGCAACCCGCCCGAGCAGTTCCATCTCTTTTAGTATAGTAGCAGGAGTAAGACATTACGCTCGTTGTAAGACTTTGGTTTTTAACCAATCCTTGGGTTCTCAAGCTCTTCCTGCCTTGGCTGTCCAAAAACAGCCGGCTAGGGTATATCCATGCTACCTACGCCGTTTTGATGCTATGCTCGAAGTATCTGTGAGAAAAAAGAACTCTGAGAAGCGTGCATAATAAAACATGTGAACAAGTGCGGGTGTAGAAATAAAAACGTTGGTTGTTGGTCGCCATGGCTGTGATATGCTTGAGTCATAATGATCAAATATTCGTTGTGTCGAGCTCCAATTATAGGAGATGGTGGGCCTCCTAAAATTCAAGACTCCTGGCGGGAGGAGGTGCACGTCTCTACAAGCCCGTGAAGGACATACCTCTGACTGTCGTCATGTCCCTAAGGGCAAAATCTTAGAGCCATCTCCCAGGAATCTTGCGCGGTAGGCTGAGATCTCGGCAGCCACCTGATTGAAGTCCTTGACTCTTCTACCGCGAATTTCCTGGATGATCTGTCTCAAGCCTTTGACATAAGCCTCGCCTTCTTGCAGTGAGAAGCCGGTGGGGGTAGCTCCCATTTGAACAAGAACCTTGTCATCTGCGAAGGTTAGAAATCCTATGTCAGCTCGCGGACTTGAGCAAGTAATTCGACGGAAAGGAAGCACGAAGCTAAGACGAAGGAATCAGGGGAAACGAGTATTAGACGAAAGAAATGTGCAGCGCAGATCATCTCAGTTTTCCAACGCACCACTCAAAACCAGGCCCCTAAAATGCTGACTATCGCAAGAATCATCATTGCATCTGCCTCCTGCTGCTTCATAACGACAGATAGGCTTATCTGGTTCGATTGCATGACTATAGGTCAAAGATCGAAATCCCTCTGAAACTTCAGAAACGTAGTTTGAGTGGTACCGGTATGACTTGAATTGCTTTAAAGGACTCTCATACGGAGTGAACCGACTAGTCTTGCTGCTTGAGACTCGGTCATTAACCTAATGACAACTTAGCTTAACACTGAAAATAAGAGTGAGAACGTACTGTAGGATGGTCGGTGTCCACTATTTCTGTGTTGATGCTATCCACGCGATCTTGAAGAGCTGACGTTATACTGTTGGGTAGTGACGGGATAGCTGAGAGAGCGTTAGGATCTCGCGGGGAGAAGGATGTATCTGCAGAATCAATATCACGGCTCAATAGCGGTGTTGGGGCTTCTACAAGGGTTGCTGGCTCTGGGGGTTCATAATCATCTGGGTCACTATCATCATTTAGGGGTTGGCTACGAGATTCGGCCAGTATTTCGCCTGACTCATTAGTGTCTTGGGAGGAGTCACTGCTGGCTCTTGAATCACGGGATGGTTCAACGTCTTCCTGGGTCCCGTTGGGCGTAACGTGAGATGGATCCGACTCAGCGACAGGTGAAACAATTTCACATTGTTGGGAGGTCGATGGATGCAACGGTACAGGATCGATCGTAAGTGGCGGCTCGTAGGTGTCTTCGCTTTCCGGTAAAGGGGTTTGATCTACTAAATCCGGAGACTTCGGGCCGTAGTCAGTGATTTCTCCCTCGTCGACGTCGCTTCGAGAAATATCCATGACATCTTCTGCCAGTTCACCGTTGCCGATTTGGTCCATATCATGTATAGAAGGACACAAAGCAGTCAGAGTCATTGCGGCAGGGACTTCTTCTTCGTTAGTCGTCATTGTTGTCTCGCTAAGAACTGGTAGTACTAGTTGGTGGACATCGTCGATAGCGGGTTGCGAGTCTGCAAATACACGCCAAAATGTGAGATTCATAATCTATTCCATGAGTGGTTCTTCTGCGCGTTGAATGTCCCTAGACGGGTAGACGAAGCTATTGTCGGATGGAGTTACTTACCTTTTGTCTCTTTCTCGCTCGTAATCTCTGGCTTGCCGGCAGGTGCTAAAATTTGCTCTTCATGCGACGATGCTTTGGGAGTTGGTGAGGGAGCAGGCGAAAGGCTAGCCAACTCGTCCATAAGAATACGCCGACCATCGATCCCTTTTTGAACTTCATCTTCAAGTTCCTCCATCTGCTTCCGCAGTGATTGTAATCTTTGTCTTGTCCTCTCTACCTCTGCGTCGAGGATCGGCAAGCCAGACTCAATGTCCGTTCGTCGTCGCCGACGTTGATCTTCTTCTCCGGTCGCGCTCTCTGCAATCCGGTCGCGCTCTACCTCAGCATTGGCGAGTGCTAGAGCTTTGACACGCTGGTCTGCAATCAGACGTTGTTGTTCCTCTGCCCTAGCTGCTGCTGCTTCAGCAGCCCGCAGTCGATCGGTCTCGGCTTGAGCGTCTGCTATTTCCTTTATCGGCTCTTCGACAAGCTGAAGTTGTACCTTATTGTCCACCAACGTGGCTTGAGCAGACTTCGATCGATCAAGATCCACTCTAATTGATCGAAGCTCTTCCGAGTCATAATCCGCGGATTGGCCTTGCTGCTGTCCCTTTGAGGTAACATTTTTGCCAAGCTGCAGTGTTTCCGAAACGGCCACGGCTAGATCTTTCTCTATCTCTTGGTGCTCCATAGCCTGCGTATTTTTTGTAGCTGAGGGTGTGGCTGCCTTTGCATGAGCCTGGGCATGCTCTTGGACCGATCCAACTGGCACCTCCACCTCTGCACTAGATCTTGGTCGTTCGTTCCCCTCTACTAATGTTTCGACCGGTCTAGGTGACGATTTCACATGTCCAGGAGTCCCCGGGGTTTGCGCACGGCTGGATGTTTGTTTGGCCTTGTTTCGCTGTTCTAATTCAGCGATCCGCCGTTTCATTTGCTCTATCTCCTTCAATTTTGGTTTCAGACCGTCTGGTTCTTTGAGCTTTCCAGGTGTCTGCACTGCGGGTGGTGTCATGAAAGCTAAATTGTCAGGAATCTTCTTCCTCGCCGGAAAATCAGTCAAAGGCGGTAGGTCTCGGATGGCCCTCTGTTTGCCAGTTTCCAACTCATCGTGCTCCAGCTGTGTCGAAATGGGATTGATGTTGACATCCTGTTCGATGTCCATCGCATCTGCGTCGTCTTCTGAATCATCATTGGCCTCCTCTTCACTGACATCAATGATGACGCTGGCATCTTCCTTCTGTCCTAGTGTCCTGTTAACTTTTCTTGGCGGAGAGTCAATGAAGTCAGATGCCCTTTGACGTTTTCGGGGCTCATTAACTTTCGAGGCACTGTTGGCGTATTTGTCAAGTGTTTCGGTTGTGAATAGCAAGCCTGGCTTTTCACTTGAAAGAGAGATTGACGTAGTGGGAATTGAAAGCGTTTGGGGATGCACTGTACTATCAGGGGATAGGATGCTTGTGGTGGCTTGATGAGTTTCCTGAGCCGCTGCTGAGCGAGTAGCCATAGGCTGTTCGATATTCTTGAATGATATTGGGCGCGCAGATTTCATAAAGAGCCCAGGAATGCTGAATGGCTGCCGCTCGTTGATTGGTGAAAAATACGAGCCATGTGGTGTCGTTGGCGAATGGTTGCTCACTTGAGCTACTGATGCCAAATTTTCGTGGAAGGCGCCTGAGGGAGGAATTTCAGGTAGCGACTGAGGTCGAACAGCTGGAGGTACAATATTGCCGGAACCTGAGGTCTCTCGCTGCGACAGAGTGCGGTTCTTCAGAGCTTCCATCTTTTGACGAGCAAGATCCGTCTGAGCCTTCCTCTTTGCCTCTACGCTCCCATTTTGCTCAGCCAAAGCATCCTGAGAGCCTTCGTGTGAGATCGGAGGTATGGATTGCGCGGCGGGTTCTACAGCCTTCGAAGCCTCCTCTGGCTTGTGAGCGAATTGACAGGATATTTTAAGACCATGCAGGATATTACCCGATAGCTCAGAAATGGCACGCTGAGCTTCATGAGCCGTAGAAAGCTGCACAAAGCCGTATCCTACTATTTCTGCAGTCCTTGGATTGAATGGGATCGATATCTCCTCACTAGGCAGAACTGTTAGTCGAATTCAGGTTGACAAATAGGGAACGCTGAGGGATTGCCTACATAGAATAGCTGCCGAACATGGCCCTTATGTCATCTTCTTTTGTCGAACGAGCCAGGTTGCCAAGGTATAGACGACGCCGCTCGGGAGTCCTGGTATTTTGGAGGTCAACAGATGGCGGTTGTTGCGTTGTAGTCTTAGCCCCAAGGTTGACAGAAGTGGTGGGAGGAGAGGGTGCCTTCGACGTTGGCATGAGCTTGCCTGCCTTGGCTGCCAACATTCGAGCGATGTAATCCTTACGTTCCAGAGTTTTGTCGGCAGCTTTAGCTACTACGGGGTTTTTTGGCAAGGACGAGAGTGGAGGCTTAGCTGAAATCGATGTCATTGTCGCGTCGACTTTTGTATCCATCGTGACGACGGCAACCGGAACACTATTGGTGTTGGTTACCGGCGTCTCATCTAAAAGGCTGCCTTTCTTTGGTACTGTAGGTCCTCGGTCTTCCGCAACCTGCGGCTTCGGATAGCTCGGGCGAACATCTGATGACTGTGAGCTCTGCAGAGCTTGATCCCTTGCATTGCATTCACTGCTCTGTTCATTCTTCTTCTGCTTTATTGTAAGATCATGGCGCACTGGCACGACGGGGTCCTGAGCAGTTGTAGTACGATTTGCAGACGGCGCTATTGTAGTGGCGACAGGGCTGGTTTGAGGAAGCTGCGGCCTGTCAGACCTGGTAAGGCCATCACCAGTGACACTAGCCTTTGACGCAATGTCATTCGGTTTAGTTAGAACAGGCGAAGCAAGTTGGATACCCATTTCATTGTAAAGCTCTAAGAGAAGACTTGAATCCAGCCCCTCTTGTACAAGTTTGGTGTACCCAATTTTATGTGGATAAAGTTCTTGCAATGCGGTTTTTGCACGATCACGAATCTTCGTCGCTATCTTTGTATCTGATAGCGGATTGCCATTGATTAAGAGACTGTGATCGCTATTGGATGTTGTTGCCTTACTTCGGACACAACTTGTAGGCTGTAGTACCGAAGCGGGCGGATGCGAGGGTTTCAAATCCTGTGTTTTTGGTTGTTGTTGAATGTCACTAGAGATTTTTGGAGAGTACCTAGCGCCTGAAGATGGTCCGTTACTGTGCATCATATCTCGGCCAGTCCAACGGTTTGGTGTATCTTGACCATTTTCTCTCCTCTCAACAGCAGAATTGGTAGGTCCGGGCGAGTCAGCCGACGGAGACTGAGCCGAACTCTGGCCAAAGCGTTTCGGCCGTGGATGATTCCTCGGCGAATGTTGAGAATTGTTACCGTTTGGCGAACGATATCCACCGTTAACATTTTTACTTTGGACTCGTCTAAATTGCTGACGATCCTCATTCACCTTGTTCGTCGGCGGATGAGGAGAGCTTGTGTAACCTGTTTTGAGCTCTTTGCTACACTTAGTGGACTCTCCATCACTAAGCTCCCCATCTTCCAAGTCGGAAGTAGCAGCGACGGCATTCGTCGGGGTCTCGGATCCCTTATCAGGTAGCTCTACAGGCCCTGAAGGTGGCGGTGGCTTCTGCGGCAGATTGTTTGGGAGCTGCGCCAAGCCCATGTTTGTCACCGGGTGATGCATTAGTGGAGCTGGGTGCGGGAATGTCCCATATGGCGGAATCGGTACAGGAGGGAAGGGCGGTGTTGGGAACGAACTATTTGGCGCCGAGCCGTATCCTGCAAACGAAGTGTTGGGCACTCCATTGCTCGGTATAGGCGGCTTTGAAGTGTGAGCATTCGAGTGAAAAGAATATGCATTTGCAAAGTGCGTTGGAGATATGCCCATTTGACCATGCCGTTGCACATTAGGATCTTGCACATGCTGATACTGAAAAGGAGGCATAACAGCATTGTTACCACCAGACGAGGGAGGATATTGGGCCTGTGCATTGAAGGGACCCCCAAAAGAAGGAGGTGGATGATAGGCCGACATGATGAAACTGATGAGGAGTTCCGTAGATTCCTCCAGAAGGCCCGAGCCTCATAAATCATAAGGTGATGGGCGAAAGACAGAATGCTTGAGCATCATTGCTCGTATGGGCTGTACACGGTATTGTAATGGAGCAAGGTCATAGGACAAAAGGAGATGTATTCGATAGAGTGTCTCAAAGGCGGAAGGCGACTCGGGTTGCTGTAATGAAGCGTCTCTGAGCACGGACTCGCTCCGGTAACAAAAAGCGTAGTGAAACGAAGCAGGTGAAGGTTGATTCACTAAGTCGTGACGCGCAAAGATGAAGGTGTTTGAACTGTGCCGTCGCAGTAAGGGAATGTTAAGTACTTTAGGGATTCGTATGGTCGCACTCAGAAAACCTCAGCATTAGTCCGAGTACCGGCACTAGTCTGTATTCAGCACAGCAAGCGCGATGCACGATGCACGATGCACGCTTAGCGCATGTAAACAAAGATTACTGTTGACATCCTCGTTACTCTATTCTCTGCGGTTTGTGAGTTAACTGTGCGGAGTGTAGGGCACATATCCCGTCCTCCTGCTTCGTTTACTGTTTTCCTTTCATTTATATGATGCTTCTCCTAATACTCCTTTGAGATCAAAACATTTCCCTAGGATTGCACCCGATGCGCCTCAATAAGTGACTCTGTACAATAATCCGGCATGTCAATTTCAGCAGCTGGCGGCGCAAAATGGCGCAACAATCCCTTCAATCGAGGTTCACCTTCACCATCTCCGGTTCCTACCACCTCTGGCGACCGTCCTAAATCTGCTGTCATTACTTCCCCCACGGGAGGCTTCAGCTCTGGGGGTCACAGTCGTAACCAGTCATTCTCCCCTCTGAGTGGGTCGAATATTGCACCACCAAGGACTACGATACAGAGATCGATCTCGAATAGGAGTAATAATCAGTCATCGAATACCTTTGCCCCACAATTCATCAAGACTGGAGAGTTGGAAAGGACTGGAGAACGAGTTGGAGGCATTGAGGGCGAAAATGACTTTTCCGGTAAACGATACGTTTGGCTACGCGATTCACAGTTGGCATTTACAAAAGGATGGGTTATCGAAGAGCGTGCTGGGACCCGGTTGCTGGTGCAATGCGAGGACGGCAGTGTAAGCCTTTCACTGGCTCCGGTCCCTGTTCCAAAACATAGCTGATCTACCATTTCAGCAAAGAGAGGTGGATTCGGAGAGCGTAGACAAAGTCAATCCTGCGAAATTCGACAAGGCCGACGACATGGCAGAGCTCACGCATCTGAATGAAGCCTCTGTAGTCCACAATTTGCACACGAGGTATCAAGCAGATTTAATATACGTATGTTTATTCCTTTCTTATACAGCTCGTCAAGTGTTAACGACTCACAGACATACTCCGGCTTGTTTCTGGTCACGGTCAATCCGTATTGTCCCCTGCCTATATACACCAATGAATACATGAAGATGTACAGGGGACGCAGTCGAGAGGACACAAAGCCCCATATCTACGCCATGGCAGATGGTGCTTTCCGAAGCTTGGTAGAAGAGGGAGAAAATCAAAGCATCTTGGTTACGTAAGTTAGAGTCGATTCCAAGGGCGCAACCCTGCTGATTGGGGTCTTAGCGGAGAGTCAGGGGCTGGAAAGACAGAGAATACGAAGAAGGTTATCCAATATCTTGCAGCTGTAGCAACTTCCGATTCGCCGGCCGCGAGATCTGGGACGCGCCAATTCTCTAACCTCTCACAGCAAATTCTAAGAGCTAACCCTATCCTTGAAGCCTTTGGTAATGCTCAGACTGTGCGCAACAACAACTCGTCGCGATTTGGAAAATTCATACGTATCGAGTTCACTAGGTCGGGGCAAATTGCTGGTGCGTTCATCGACTGGTATCTTCTGGAGAAATCAAGGGTAGTCAAACTGAACACGAACGAAAGAAATTACCACATCTTTTACCAGCTACTTCGAGGGGCAGATGACCGAATGAAAGAAGATTTCCTGCTTGCTGGCCTCGGCGTCGAGGACTTCGCTTACACGAGAGAAGGAAATGACATGATTGTTGGTGTCTCAGACAGCGAGGAGTGGAACTCTTTGATTGAGGCTTTTCACGTCATGGGGTTCTCTGGTAAAGAGCAGGCTTCCGTACTCCGTACTGTTGCTGCAGTGTTACTTCTTGGAAACGTCACTGTGGCTAAGGAAAGCATCAGAGCTGATCAAGCCAGCCTTACCGAGGAAGCCTATCCTCAAGCGGAAAAAGCTTGTCATTTACTTGGGATACCTGTAGATGCGTTCATCCAGGGGTTACTGCATCCAAGGGTAAAGGCTGGGAAGGAATGGGTAGAGAAGGTCCAGACTCCAGATCAAGTTCGATCATCGCTTGACGCGTTGTCTAAGGGTATTTATGAACGAGGTTTTGGAGACCTCGTTACCCGAATCAATCGCCAGCTTGATAGAACAGGAATGGGCCTTGATGACTCTCATTTCATCGGTGTGCTGGATATCGCTGGATTCGAAATTTTTGAGGAGAACAGCTTCGAGCAGCTCTGTATCAACTACACTAACGAAAAACTCCAACAATTCTTCAATCATCACATGTTCGTCCTTGAACAGGAGGAGTATGCAAGAGAACAAATCGAGTGGAAGTTCATCGACTTTGGGAAGGATCTCCAACCTACAATCGACCTAATTGAATTGCCAAATCCTATCGGAATATTTTCTTGTTTGGACGAAGACTCTGTGATGCCCAAGGCTACGGATAAGTCTTTCACCGAGAAGATGCACTCTTTGTGGGAACGGAAAACCCCCAAGTACCGACCATCGCGGTTGAGCCAGGGGTTCGTACTGACGCATTATGCTGCCGAGGTAGAATATTCCACCAGTGGATGGCTTGAGAAAAACAAGGATCCCCTCAATGATAACATCACAAGACTACTTGCTTCATCGAGAGACAAGCATGTGGCGAGTCTGTTTGTCGATTGTGTTGATCCCAATGAAGACAACGGTGCCATAAGAAGCCGAGTAAAGAAAGGCCTCTTTCGGACCGTGGCCCAGCGTCATAAGGAGCAGTTGTCAAGCTTGATGAACCAACTTCACTCCACTCATCCCCATTTCGTGCGTTGTATCCTACCAAACCACAAGAAAAGACCCAAGCAGTTCAGTGCCCCACTCGTGCTTGACCAGCTTCGCTGCAACGGTGTACTAGAGGGCATACGCATTGCCCGAACAGGCTTTCCGAACCGACTACCTTTCTCTGAGTTCCGCCAACGGTACGAAGTCCTTTGTAGAAACATGCCAAAAGGCTATCTGGAAGGCCAAACAGCTGCCCAGATCATGTTGGAGAAGCTTGACCTAGATAAAGCTCTCTACAGAGTTGGTCTAACGAAGGTTTTTTTCAGAGCCGGTGTGCTAGCAGAGCTCGAAGAACAGCGCGATGCTCTTATTCGTAACATCATGTCCAGGTTCCAATCTGTCGCACGCGGATTTACTCAACGAAGAATTGCCAATAAGCGACTCTACCGGGCTGAAGCCACAAGGATAATACAGCGGAATTTCGGAGTCTACATGGACCTCTGCAACAACCCCTGGTGGCGGCTGTTCGTACGCATGAAACCCTTGCTAGGCGCTACGAGGACCGCCGGCGAGGTCAAAAAGCGGGATGAAAAGATTCAAAAGCTCGAGATCAAGATACAACAAGAAAACAACGACCGACAAAAGCTTGAAGAAGAGCGTAGGCGAGCAGAAACGGAAGTGCAGCGGATACAGCAAACTCTGGAAAGTGAACGATCCCTTGCACTTGACAAAGAGGAGATTTTCAAACGCCTACAGCAACGAGAAACAGAGTTAAGCGAGAAACTTGCTGGTGCAATCGAAGACCAGGAACATCTAGAGGATCAGCTCGATGAGCTTATCGATGCGAAGAAGACGGCAGAGGAAGAAGCCGACAAAAGGCGTGGTCAACTAGAGCAAGCCGGTCAAATCATCCAGAGATTAGAAGCCGACAAGAATGATCTCCTAGAACAGGTCGCAGAGCTAGACGGACGCGTTCTAGACGTCGAAAAGGCAAAATCCGAGAAGAACGATATTCATGAAGCTTTGGTCCACGACAATGGTCTGTTACAGAGTCAGCTACACCTTCAGGAACGAAAGGTCTCAGACCTAGAGGCCAAACTTCTCAAGACCGATCAGGACCTGGATGTCAAACTTGCAAATACCACAAAAGACCTGAATAGTTCTCGGATGCAGATCAAGGAACTTATCGACGACAATCGCCAGATTCGGCAGCAGTTGAGTGAGCTTTCGTCAACTTCAACCGACTATGAGGACATGGTGAGACGTAAGGAAAGCGAAATTGCTGTTCTCAAGGCGGACAACATGAGACACGAGGCCGAACGTAAGATGCTAGAAACAGAGAGGACTACGCTTACGGCTAGGCATGACGGCATACAAAACCGGCTCCGCGAAATCCAATCTGAAGTTGATGCTGCACGTTCCCAGAAAGCACAGCTAGAACGTGAGGCTGTAGACACGAAGAAGCTGCTAGATGCAAAATTGAACGAAGATTTGCATGCCGGCAATAGCCGCAAGATATTGGAAGAGCAGATTAAAGACCTCAAGTCGCAGTTGTTCCATGTCCAGGCGGACCTCAGCCGAGAGCGGCAATCACGAGATGACGTTCAGATGTTAGCAGATCACAAAATGACGACTTTGAAGGAAGAGTATGAAAATTTGAATGAATCCAAGATTATCATTGAAAAAGAACTTTATGTACAGCAAGATACCCTCCGCCGTGCCGTGGAAGCACGGACAAGTGCCGAAAAAAGCCGTAAAGAACTCCAAACCGAACTTAAAAAGTTGCGCGAGCGCTTTTTGGAGGTGGAAGCTTCCAGGTTGGAGGTCGAGACAGCAATGGAACGAAGCATTTCTCGCCAGTCGAATGAGCGACAGGCGGTTCTGAGGAAAGATCTTGACGGTAAAATTGAACAGCTAGATGACATGAAAGCCGAAAGGGACCGACTTGCCGCTGAGGTCCAGAAGTTGACGAAGATGATATCGGATTCGGAGAACTTCCGCCTACATCATGATCAGCACAAAGAACGATTAGAAAGAGAATTGGTAACGATCAAAGGCCGATTGACGGCTTCAGAAAACGATAATCGCGCATTACTGAACAAGGTCCAGCAGAAGAACCTTGACATTGCGAGAACAAATTCTAGAGCTGGTGACTCACAGAGATCACGGATGGCTCAGCTCCAAGCCGAAAAGACCAGACTGGAAGAGGAAAACAAGAAGTTAGTCCGTCAATGTAACGACGCTCAAGTATCGATTAGGTCTCTTGAAAAACAAAAGGAGAAGCTTGCTCTTGGCCTTGAGGACCTAAACCATGAGGTGGCCCGAGAGCACAAGACCAGTCGCAACGCTGAGAAATCAACATCGACCTTAAGTAGCCAGCTAGCTGAGGCGAACCGGAGTCTGGAAACTGAAAAGCAGCTTAAAACTCAAGCCCAGGCAAATACTAGGAAAGTGCAGAGTTCTCTCGACAACGCGAACACGGAAATTGGGGATTCACGTCGGCAACTTGTAACGTTACACAATGTGTTCGTCCCAGAATCGAAAGAGCTACAACCCTCTTGGGAGTCGGTAGCACCTCGTCTTCCTGAATATCTCAATCTAGCTAGCCAATTGGAAGCCTCTCAGCAAGCATTGAGGGTGACTGGGGAGAAGTGGACACGAGCAGAAAACCAGCTTGGTGAGCTCCGACGCCGTCATGAAGACGATGTCACCGAGATTGATAATCGTCATTCCGCTTCCAAGCGTCAGCTGCTCGAAGAGCTCAATCAAAACACGATTCCCACACAAAGGTCACCAAAACATTTGCGTAAAGGATCGGACCTTAAGCCATATTCCAATACCTCTACACCTGACCGCCGTTATATAAGCAATGGAACCAATGATTCTGCACGATCTGATCGGACAGTTGATACTATTGCATACAACAAACGCATGGATTTTGCTGCCGAGTTGGAGATGGTTCAAAATCAGTTGCAGATGTCTGAGATGCAAAATCGCCATCTCCAGAGCCAGCTTGGACGTGCTACACCTCTCAAGGACTCATGGCAGGATGAAAGTCCCTCGGTGAGACGAGTGCAGAAACTTGAGAAAGAGAACAACCGCCTACATGATAAGCTCGATGACTCTGCGAAGAAAGTCTCGGCGCTAGAACGGACACTGCACTCCGGAGAATTATCATTGCGAGATGTCCAAGCACAATCCCACGAGGAACTATATAGTCTCATTAATTCGCAAGAGAGTTCCCGGAAGTCGTTGCTACAAGTGTACAACCGCACAGTGGAGGATTTGGCCGAAGCAAAGTCCCACTTCGATAACGTCAAACATGCCAGGGCAACTTTGGAAGTAGAACTCCGAGACGCACGATCAGAGCTTCGAGAGGTCACTGCTACCAACGAGCATGAAGCTGCAAGTAGGCAACGGCTGTTACAAGAATTCTCCAATGTACAGATCAGACTGGACGCCGAAACATCGAAAGCTGCCGATCTGTCATCAAGCCTCAGTCTCTACAGGCGCCGAGCAGACGAGTATTTTAGTAAGCTAGAGCAGGCGGAGATCGCAGTCCTTAAAGCTTCTCGAGCCGAGCAATCTGCAAAGACACAGGCGCGAGAAAGTGAGGATACTTGCGCGACTATTATGGCCGAGCGAAAGCAGATGGATTTCATGATCGAAGATCTGCAAAGACAAAACCAGCATTACGAAGAGAAAATCGAGGATCTAGCAGCTGACCTCGATGGCGCTCTTCAGGCCAAGAAGAGGCTTCAGCACGAGCTTGAGGATTACCGGAGCCAGCGCGCCATGGACATTGAAGACAAGGAGACTTCCATGGAGCAAACCAGGAAAAAGTATCAGAATGAATTCTCTACCCTGACCAATGAGCTGGAGATCGAACGTGAGAATGTCATCCATGCTCGATCCGAGACTACTCGCCTGCGTGATGAGCTGGAGGAACTCCGGTCAAAGTGGGATGACGAGGTACTCAACAGCTCCACCTGGGCGAAAGAGAAGTCTAGGCTCGAAATGACATTGCAGGATCTGTCAACGTCACGAGAAGAGGCCGTCAGTGCTCATAACGAAGCTCAAGGAAAAATCGTCTCTCTCCTGTCACAAGTCCGTAACCTGCGTACATCCATGGACGATGTCGCGGCCGAACGTGATATGCTTCAAAAGGAGAAACGTGGCCTCGAAGCCCGCCTGACCGAAGCAGGAGAACGTCTCGAGGATCTTGCTCGCGGCGAAAGTCCGTCGATGCGCAACGCGGCTGGTATGGACCGCGAACTATTGGGCCTCAAGTCTCAGCTGGCTCAAAAGGAAGATGTGGCAGAGGCCGCGGTTGGGAAAATGCGGAGAGCAGAGGCACTGACTACCGAAATGCAAAAGGACGTGATCGCGGAACGTGAGACGAACGTTATGTTGCACAGGGAAAAGGCGGCATTGGAGAAGACGGTCAAGGACCTACAAGGCCGCGTCGTCGATCTTGAAACAAAGTCATACTCAAGCGCAAGCCAAGACGTACGCTTCCTCAATGGCAGAATCCAAGAGGTAAGGAATCTGCGCCCCCTTGCATTCAACACCAAACTAATCCTGGACCTCCAAACAGCTCGAGCACGAACTCGAAACCCAAGCCTCCCAACATACCACCTCTCTCCGCTCCGTCCGCAACGTCGACCGCACCGTGCGGGATCTCACATCCCAGATCCAACGGCGCGAGAAACAGGCCACCCAGCTAGAGGACGATGTCACAAAGGGCAGAGAGAAGATCGAGAGGCTGTTGGCTACGGTTGACGAGCTACAAGCTGAAGAGACGAGAACATCGTTGGCGGCCAAGAGAGCGGAGAGGGATCTGAGGGAGGAGAGGGAGAAAGGTTTGAGGCTCGAAAGGGAGTTGGAAGGGTGGAAGGGCTTGAGGATGGAGAGGGGTGCGAGCAAAGGGTTTGATGGGAGCGGGAGTGTCAGGAGTGGGAGAGAAGGGCATGAGAGAATAGCGAGTGGCAGTGTGAAGGGGGCGGATGTGAGGAGGATGTTGAGTGAGAGTAAGGGGTTTTTGTGAATAACGCGGCGTGAGTGAACGAGATATGGGTTTTGGGGGTTCAATGATGCATTGCTGGGAGTTCGGGATGTCGGGCCAACAGGACGGTGGTAGAGGCCAAGGGTTTTGGTAAAGGTCTTTTGGGTCCTCCCTCTCGTTCATGGTTTGGAGAGAAGGGTCTGTATATGGTGGGATACCTTTGTAGCGTTTGGAATGTGTAGAGTGTATTATTATCAATGTTGTCACAATCGGTGGGATTATAAACTCTACCAACTTTGAGGATGAGGTGATGAGTGTTGTATGAGGTTCTACACAACAACGCGGTTTGTTCTCGTTGAACTTAGAAGGTAGGAAGAGCGGTATGTCGTCCAACCTAAGGGAGAAAGTGGTTCGATGTTGTACTGTAGGACAAGGACCCGCTAGCCGAAGGACTGGTAGGAAAATTCCTACCCAGCTAAGCGATGGACTACTGGGCACGCTGTCGACGATGACGGGGCTCTACGGATATGAACTCCCATTCCATACCCGTGTTTATAGCCAAGGTATGAATTCTTAGTACAGCGAATGTTTCGAGATAACAGAGAACACTTATTCAACAAGAATACTGCGAAAATCCAAGCGCAGAAAACTCTGTCCATAAGGTATTATCGCTTATGTACATAGCTGGGTAGGAAGTCCTACATATGTACCAGCTAAAGCCATGGACTACCGACCACGGCTGTTGCCGAAAACAACCCTACCTACGAACTCTGCGGATATACATCAAGGTCGCTCAACGAATTGTCCCCACCAAGCGAGGGCCTCAGTATCGAAAAGGGTTATAGGAATCTTTCAGGAGTGAAGAAGCGATCGCTATGAGACGATCACTAAGTGGAAGAGCGCAGGGAAGGTTGAGTGAAGTGAATCCAAAGTGATGCATCGATGGGTGAGAGGAAGGAGAAAACCGATCAGGTAGGAAGAGGAACGATTACTCTCGAGTCGGTAGGAAGAGCGAATTATAAGCGATGCAAGATGGATGTCAATTCACCGTACGCGTTCGAAGCACGACGCGTGAGCACGTGATATCGCCGTTCGTACAAAAAATGTTGAGGACTCCGGCTGGAACGCCGTAATTACCTCAGGATGTCTCATGGGTTGTCAAGTTGATGCGAGTGCGAGATTCAGGTGCGACTATCCAGAGCAGATTCTGTTCCTCTGGTCTCATATCACTAGAGACGATGAACGCCAAACCTAGGCGGCACTGCAGCCACATACATTGACACATTGACACTGTCCACTTTCCATTTTTACAACGTGACAAGCGTGTGCAAATCCGACACCTTTTTCCTCACCGATTATTATCACTTATTTTTCACCCAACTTTCCATACTCTCCCTGCCACCTCATCAATCTTCTCGTCAGCACCTCCATCATTTCCACACCACTCAGCTTCCCGAAACCGTCCAGCCCGTCTTCTAGCTCTTTCATTAACATGTTCCCGAACTCCTTGTTCCCACCGCCATGATCCGGCGGACTTGTCGTTATCGTCCTTGACGCCGTTTCCGTCCCGGCCATCTCTACTTGTGTGCGACTGATGAATTCCAGTATACCAGCCACGCGGCGCTTCATATCGTTCATGCTGGTCCTGTTGGGGTTCATGTACCTAGGCTTAGATGCCTTACTGCTTTCGTTGTTGGTATTTGAGTGATGGTGGTTGCCGTTCGTATGCGGTGTCTCCTCTCCATCTCTGGATCGAGAGCGAGCGGGGGACGTGTTGTTGTCTGCGTTCGCAGAGCTATCGGGACGAGAATCGCGGTCTTTGGTGTATTGGTTTCGGCCTACGCGGCCGCGACGGGCGGGGGGCCGACCTGTTTTCTTGTGTGAGGGTTTTGGGAGAGGTGGGTCTTGTGGAGGCGGTAGGGAGGAGATAGTGGGGAAAGACGAGGGTTCCGCGCCTTTCGAGGACGTGGTGCGGGAGAGGGGTTCTTCCGAAGGGTCGGAGTCTGAAGACATATTAGCTGGAGTCATGGGTAGGGCAGGAAGGAGCGTTACCGTCACCGCGCCTCCGCTCTGCACGGCCCTTTCGTCGGCCAGCTGCATCTGCTCGCTCTCTTTCACGTTGCTCTTCGCGCTCACGAAGTTCTTTGTTTCGATGATTCCTTGCTGCAGCACCACGTATTTTCTTATACCCACCTTCACCTAGTTTCTCGCCTGCGTCGCCTTCGTCTTCGGACTCTGCCTCTTGTGGGAGAGTCTTACCGTTCGAAGGAGAGGATGAGGAGCCGGAGCCGGTACGCTGCCGTTTAGTGTCTTCGAGGCGCCTAGAAGATCAAACAATGGTCAGCTAGAGGATACACCGACCACCGAATGCAAGGCAGGGACTTACTGTTCGCTCTCGCTCCGACTTCGTTTCCCCTTTCGTGCGCTGGCGTCAGTGCTGGGAGCTCCCGCCTCCTTCTTGCTTTCTTCAATGGCCCTGCGGAGCTGCTCTGCTTCATCGTAAGCAGAATCGCGGCTATTCATTGTCGAGCGTCGTTTTCCCGCCGCAATCTCAGCGCTCAAACGCGAGGCCCGGCTTTCTTTGGGCTTTTTGGAGGAAGAATCTTGAGCCGCATGGGGAGAAGAAAATGGAGGAGAGGTCTCTTCCTGGACAGGAAGATAACGAGAGAACTTTTGCCTGTAAGATAGACCATTAGCGTGCGCGATTTTCTGATTGCGCTGTACCAACCCATTGGCAGTTGAGGTGATCTTATGCAGATCGCTTCGGCACTCCTCGCAGAAGTATTCCTCAGGACTCATGGCTTCGTCCATGATCCCGACGCAGCCGCCGTGCTGCCAGACCTTGCAGACGTCACATTGTATGAAGAGACCGCCAGCATCTTCTTGTAAGGTTACTGAAGAGAGTGCGTCGCCATTGGCCTTGGAAACGGCCTTGGTGGGGTCGCTGGCCTCGACAGGCATACCTGGGTATTCTGCCTGGCCACAAATGCATCGCGTTATTTCCTCCTCGCCATCCTCGTCTTCCTCATCATCGATAGCAATATTAGTCGCCTCATTCTTAACATTGTCCTGGCTACCTCGGGTTCTACGCGGTTGAGGCTTTGTGGAGCCGTCGATCTCATCGGACGACTGCGATCGATGAGCGACTGAGCTTCGTGGAGATGGGAGCTTGTGATGGGCACGAGCGTTGCGATCTATGCGGCCTGAAGAGACCGAGGATGTTGAAGAGTTGTTCTGGTGCGGCGCAGAAGGAGTGGGTTGCGTGGTATGGGCGCGAGAGGACCGCCGGGGCGTCATGACGAGTGTCTAGCTTTCTGAGGCTGTAAGATCATAACCATATGCTCTTTGGAAGCTTTGTGATTGACACCGTCTGGAAATCCAACGCCCGGTTTTTACGTGGCTGGCAAATGACCAAGGTTTACCTTAAGCCGAAGCAGGGTGAGAGTGGTGCTGGGGTTTCTGTGCTCTTTGTACAGATTCTCGAGTTATATTGGTGTAATAAAGAGGTTTACAGTGCGAAGACAATATGCCTTGATGTCGTTCTTCGAGTCTCAGGGCGATAGTAAGTGGGATATGGAGTGATTGGGTGCAATTCCATTTGTGGTGCGAAGGAAAGCACCTCGCTGCATAGCGGAATTAACCAAAATGCGGAACCCGTCATAAGGCGATTAACTAACTAGATATGTACTAATCCGATTAAGCGATGACTTAGGGTTAGCATTGAGAAGTGAGGATTCGGAGCTTTGTACGGAGTACTCCGTAGTCGCTCTATAGACGACGAAACTTACCACTCAGTGATTCGTACATCCATCAGGCTGCAGCATGCTCACTGCAGCCATTCCTATGAAAGCGGATACTTCTCCAAGAACGCGGTGAAAATAGAACTTCTCTTTGAAAGTGTTCAGGCTCCAGTTAGGGAACAGCTCCAAATGTGTAATTGAGTCGGTGTCGTGCGGCCGGAAGTTATATTCACCATTGGTTCATACGACGTACCTTCAAGACTTTGGGCCAAGAGGCCCAGAATGAGCATGTAGCAAGTGCCTCGACTCGTTTACTCGAATCTACAAGACGGTGTACCAACTTCGATCGACGAGAGCGCCAGCTTATGTACTTGGGATATGCTGGCAATCTTTTGCCCATCATTAACTTTGAGGCGATCAAACCTCCTCAATAGCCTACAGGACAAGTCGTCTGGCATCTTGCCCAAGCTGGGGAGAAGTAGCATTCCTTCTACGTAACGTTGATGAATGTACCACTAGCGAAAGCTCAGAAGCCACGCTACCAGATGTGTGGATAGGTAGGGATGTTTCCTACACCTCGACGTTTGCTTGGACTGGAAGTGCATACCCAAAGGAACAACACCATCAATGATTTGAGCATACATCTGTAGATGGAGAGAAACAAAGGGGGTTCGGAAAGTACATTGTACATTATCAGGGGTAGGGGTACCTTACAAAGCTCGGCAGCCGGAAGTCCACCCGAAGCCGTTAGTGTATACCATACCGTAATGCATGTATGGCTGCAGAGTAACTTGAAGACTTTATCAATACCATCGCACACGCTGGCTGCATCCTCTACTGACTTGAGGCCAGTACTCCGGTTTTGCCTAACATCGTTAGAAGAACTCCTTTCGTGCTGCAGCGTTCCCTTGGACCGAGGGGTGTTGCCATTTGTGTTGGATCCGTACAAGTGTTGGTAAGGAAGCCTTCGTCATTCAGAAACAGTGATATAGGGTCTTTCACATTGTATATACGGTGTCTGATATCATTGACGCCAGAGCCACATTGTATTAGCCTTGATTGTTTGTTGTGTCCAACGCCCTTTCCTGAATAGTGCTGACAACTGGCTTGATTAAGGAGTCTCCATACTTCGCAAAGTACCTTGCACAACGAAGCTGTGAATGCTGGAAGCTGCTGATTGTAGCAATAACATTTGCATGTGGGGGAAACTTTTGGTCTGGCAAACTTGTTGATGTGATGGCGGCTACTATGGGTATAGTCCACTCGTTCATTCTCCACCTTGAAAACAACACAACATCTGTACTATGGAAAACCCTGCACACAAAACTTATCAAATACCATCAGGATGTTCCCTTTCAGGTTAATTCTAGTCACTATGTTTCTTGAATGGCTTCGACTCAAACTGACATGGTGCATATGGTGGTGTTGTGCAGACCAGGTATATTCTCCACCCTTTGCCGCAGGGCAATTCTCGGAGACTACTTCTCCAATATATCCCGAAAGACCCATTCGACCTTTACCGAAAAGACGCTTGCGTTCCAGACTATCTCCTGAATTCGCAGATTCAATCCTTTCTCAGTCTGCACCACCTGCGTTCAAGCCTCTGTTCTGTCTACCTTCAGGGAATACAGCAGCTTATCCAGACATATCTGTATCGAGCGGTGGAACAATAGAGGCGGACATAAAGCTAGATGGAACACAACAGGTCTACAATGGGGGCGTGAAAACTGGATATCAGTTTAAGGGCACCGATCTTGACAGTGACGGCGACGATGGCTCAGGAGTTCTACGTCATTATCAGGTGCAGCGCCAGACACCGCCAATGACACTACGGGGTGTTGCACATGGAGAAGGACGAACGGAAGTCGGAAAATACACAAAGCCACTACATATACAATCCACACCGTCTTCTGCGGAGTCCATCGATGGCTATGATTCTTTTGAGAACACAAACAATAAGAAAAAACGTAAGATTCCCACTTCAGGGACTCTTGGTAATCATCACTCGACATTGTCAGCCGAGATGGCTCATATGGGCATTTCGTCAGCACGGGACATGGAAGCTCTGCAAACAGAACCGGATGGCGGTGTAGGACAGTATTACGGTACAGGGAATTCAGCAATACCAGCTATATCATCTGGGACAGGTATTTCTGGGGCCGGAAGAGGCAGGTACGGGCGCGCTGGAACACGTACTACTGGAGGAAGGAGCCCTCTTGGCGTGTCTATCAATGGATCCAATGCGCTACAAGCAGGCCGGCAAAGCCTACAAAGGCGAGACTACGCTTCTACAGGAGGTTTTGGCAGCAAAGGTACAGTGCACTTACAAGATTCTTGATTAAAGACTAACGCAATGTCAGAATCTGCTTTTATCAACAAAGCAGATCAGGGTATCATATCAGCTGCTATAGCAAATGCAGCTGCGTTATCAATCCCACCGTCGAATGGCCAAGAAAATGTCAGCCTATTAGACCAACAGTCCAACAAGAAGTCTACTGCGACAAAGACTCAGTTCACTTTCACCTGTGAATCGGATTCAGCTAAAGGCATGCTGTGGCCTGGAAAGCACAATTCGTCGCCTGGGCTACCTCACCATACAACGCCTCAGCCAAACGTCGTCAGTACTCAAACTGGGCACGGTAACAAAGGTTTTGCTACGCAAGGGACACAAACAAGTCCAAGTATGGCAGGTCAGACTCAGCAGAGTGATCCACCGCAGACGGGTGCCAATCAACAAGCTCCGCAGCAGCCCAAAAAGCCTCGCCGTCCACTAGCCAAGCAATACGCTATGGCGGCACGTCAGCGGCGCTTGCAGCAGGATTACAACAATTACCATCATCCACTACGGGCCGAAGACATATGGATTTGCGAATTCTGTGAATACGAAAGCATATTCGGCTCACCTCCTGAAGCTCTAGTGAGGCAGTATGAGATCAAAGATAGACGAGAACGTAAACGTCTTGCAGAGAAACGACGACTACTTGAGAAGGCCAAGATGAAGGGTAGGAAAGGGAAAAGAGGGAACAAGAACGCGGCGAAGAACGTTAATGTTGCTACGCAACCACAACCGCCCGCTCAGAAGCAGCGCTATGACCAGCAACCCGTGGATGAGGCGACAATGCAGCACCAGGGGACACAGAGTGAAGATTATCTGGCGGACGATTATGATGATGATCCTATCCCTACGCCAGCTGCTGTACCCCAAACCCCGTCGAAGATACCACAGCCAATAGTCCAGAACCATAACCAAAGCTTACGAGCTGCGATCAGCAGTAGAGGAGCCCACAATGGAATCGCTACAGTAGGACGAGCAGCCTGAAGTTGAGACATGGAATTCCAGGAATTGGCCTAGGTCTGCGTTCACAGTTTTCCTGCTGGGTTGATCTGGTTTGGCTATAATGGTCTCCAACGGCACGCCGAGCTATGCATTACTCAGTCGGCTTTGGAATTGATGTAGACTTTGCTTGGAGGATCAGGTTCGAAGCTGCATGGTCGCATTTCCTTCAGATTCCGGGCACGGGCCAGTTGTACAGTTTGCATTGCTGCCATTTGCATAGCCGGCAGTTATTTTCTCTTCATTCTCCAATATGGCCCTTTTTCTTTCCTTCTATTCCGCACTAAACATTCCACACTCCCTACCAGCATAGAGCGCAGCCTTCACTTCATCCTACTGCCACAAACGGGTAATAGAGGTGGAAAAGTCGATATTCTAGTAGATAGACTCAGGGATAGGTTACGATAGCACATAAACACTCTCCACAGTGCCAATCTGCCTCCCGAAAGTGTCAAGTTGACATGCATTGGACATCATCGTAACTGGCAGGCTTTGGAGAGATTATCAGAAGGGGACTAGCGGCGCCGCCTGAGAGTTGTGAAACAATAATCCCTTGCGAAGCCTTGCGAAGCCCAACCCAACAAGACACCCCCAGCCCGTAATCACCCAAGCAAAAATTCAGTCTACGCAACACGCACACTGCTCCATTCGACTACTTCGAACAGCGGTTTATTGCCCCTTGGTCGTTTAATCGATCGCCATGGACCGACCGCTGGACGATGTGATATCTGATCGACAGGTATGAGCGGTCTTTGCTGCCTCAATTAGTATATACACGCCCGGTAGAGCTGACCTATCTATTAGAGAAGAAGTTATCGTGGAGGCAGGAATCGCCGTCCGAATGATTGGGCTCGTGACGACTCAAGAAAGGTACACGCTATAAAGCCCTAACCTTGATCCCTTTATAGCTGCCTTGTCGATTTGGGCACGAGGCTGATCAGGAAATGCAATTACAGGTTCTTCCACCTCATCCCTCCACCTGCTGCGCCCTCAGACCCCCATCCTCGACCGTACGGAGCAGTCCCTTAGCTGCCGACGGATCGACTCGCGATATAACGATGCTATTCTACCTATAAAATGCATGTAAAAGCTGACCTAGACCTCTTCCCTGTTATGGCGACATAGATGAATGGTGGATACGATTCTACAAATATCGATACGTTCGTATTCCAGAACCCCATCCAACAATTGCCAAGCACAGACTGATTGTCCAATCTTCTACAGTGACTGGATTCACGACAAATACGAAGATGATCCTCAGGGTGCGTCCGAACTCCTATGCACTCCAAATTCAGCAACTGACAATCTCGAAGCCCGTCGACCGACTCGCGGTCCCCGTACTGCTACGGCTCGAACCGACCGATACTCTCCAGAAGCAGATCTGTATGCCACCTTCGATCCATCAAATCTCAAGGCATAACTGACAAGCACCCACAGAATCTCTCCAAGCGGCAAAATCCGCGTCGACAACCTCCACTACGACCTTACAGAAGACGATCTTGATGTACATTCCCCCCCTTCCTATTCACCTTGGCATCTCCCAATTGACGCCACACCAGGACCTCTTCACCCGCATCGGCCCTATAACAACCCTTTCCCTCCGATTCGACCGCGCCGGCCGCTCCTCCGGCACTGCCTTCGTAACCTACACCTCCCTCTCCGATGCCCGCCGCGCCATCCGCGATTTTGACGGCGCCAATGCCAATGGACAACCAATCCGCCTTACCCTTCTCCCTACCGCTCCTGCGGCAGACATTGGCATACGCGGCCGCGGAGCAGGAGCTGCCCCACGGAACCCTTTTGACACGGCTGTCAAACCTGGGAGGAGCCTTTTTGAGCGCATTGAGGACCCAGAGAGGAATGGTGCCAGTAGGGATAGGAGTCGGAGCCCGGGCGCACCAAGAAGAACGGATACGAGAAAACCGCCGCCGGAGGGAGTAGATAGGTATGTCCCTAGCGATAGGAGGAGCAGGAGTAGGAGTCCGGTACGAAGACGAAGGACGAGGACACCCGTAGGCAGGAGGATGAGCCCGGTCAGAGGTGGTGGAAGAGGGAGGGGCAGGAGAGATGGTGGGGCGAGGGAGACGGTGAATGGCCGGCCGAGGAAGACGCAAGACGAGTTGGACAAGGAGATGGAGGATTATTGGACTGAGCAGCGGAAGGTGCAGGCGGAGAGCAGCGGGGTTAGAAACGGGGTTGTGGAGAATGGCGTTGCGGCGGCGCCGGCGGTGATTGATGAGGATATTGATATGGCTTTGTGAGTGAGGGTATCGGTGCTTTTAGAGAAAATACGTTGCTGGGATGAAGATGCTATGTGTGTGCGGGGTGTCTATGCGTTTGGGGCTGGGATGTCTAAATAGATCTAAAGCCATTCGGTCCTGCTGTTGGAGGTTGCATAGCTGTGCATGGCTCTTCTCCGATTGGAAAAACTCCTCTCTACCTTTGCTCATGCACTCAAGATTTCATATTACTACAGCCATTGTGGGCTCTACAAGCTACAGCTTTACGGGAATCAGCTGACTTGTATGTACTCTTGGGTGTTGCATGTGGATTGATAATTTTATGTACATATCTGTCGGATCTTTTAAGCCCTAGTTGCTCCAATCTTTCTGAAATGCATCTATCGCGCGATACATATGGGGTATCATCAAAGAATAGTCACGAAAAATCCCCTGTAGACCCAATCAATAAACCCCCCAGCAAATGTGCAACCTCCTCGCCGCTGGCTTCCTTGCGAAGCATCCATGGGTTTGATTACCTCCACAATCCGTACGGTTCTGAGCAGAATTTCCACAATTTTACCGTCCCGTCCTCACTCCCCGTAGCATAGAGCTTCCCGTCGGGCGCGAAACTCACACTCCAAATCGGTCCGTGGTGCCCTTTGTGCACTTCCATTTCTCCCTCCCCGTCGAAATCGTAAACCCTCACCCATGTATCTCCGGCCCCACCCGTGACAAACTTCCTCTGCTCCGCATGCATCGCCACGCTCGCAATTTCTGTTTCAAATTTGACAGACTTGAGCAGTTGCCCTGGGGTAGTGCCGGAAAAGAAGTATGCGTTCTTGCCGGCGGCGATGGATAAAGAGGGGGTGCTGCTGAAGGAGTCGAGCTCGCAGCTACCGACGGGGGCGGCGAGGGAGTATGAGCTTACGGGGGTACGGGAGCGGAGATCCCACCAGCGGACAGTGCGGTCGTCGGAAGCGGTGATGATGATGTTGAGGTCGGGGCCCCAGACGATGGATTTGATGGGGCCTTGGTGGACGCCCGGGCCGATCTCGTGGCTTGGTGGTGGTGGAGGAGTTGTGGTGGAGCCGTTTTGGATGGGGGAGGTGGGTGAGGAGGAGGCGCTGTTTTCGCCGCTGCCATTAGAGGTGGAGCGGGAGAGGTCGAAGATGCGGAGCTTCTTTTCAAAGCCGCCGGTTGCAAGGATTTGGGGGCGAGGTTGTGAAGGGAAGGCGATAGCGCGGACGATGTGGGAATGCTGGAGGGTGTGAAGGCACTCGCCGGAGTGGGTATCCCAGACTTTGCTATTGGGCCGATTTAGCTTATAGTTTGGCAGTTCTTGTGGAGAGATCATCTATACGCTGAGAAGTCTGCGGACCCCGTTGCGGCTAGGGTTGCGTCAGACGAGAGACGAGCTTGCCAGACTGCACCTTTGTGGCCAATGAATGTACCAATCCTTTGCTTCGTGAGCAGTTGTAATTCAAGGCTGGATTGGATCTACCTACCAGTCGCCGGTGATGCCATCCCGGAGCATGGGATTGTTGTCTACCGAGCCTTAGCAGGTTCTCTTCTGATTATGATATCTACCAAACCTTTGCAAGCAGAAATTAAATAGTACTGGTCGTCATCCACGACAGAGGAGAAGCTCAAGTGGGTGACAGGGCGGGAATGTCCATGGCAGGTCAAAGGAACGGCTTTTGGGGTGCGTTCTTATAAAGTCAGCGTTGAAGTATAGAAGTCTGCTGAGCTTGAGACTCGATGATCGTCCTTTTGAGATGTCTACAGAAGGAAGGCGGTGGGGTCAGAGCTCACCTGAAGCCATAGTTGAGGTCGTATGTGATATTGTAAAGCAAATAGACCAGATATATAATCAAGGTATCGCCTCTATTGTCTGACAGAGCTTTGAGAGAGAATCAATTGCACAAAGTAATAGATGGAGATTGTAGTGTCGGGACGTATCTTCAGTGTAGGTGTTAGGCCGTAAGTGATCGTTAAATCGTGAGGTCGTATCTTGAGGATGAGTATCCAAAGAGCTGAACGAAGGTCTGAAAGCCTTTCACACACCCCCAGACTCAACAACGGCAAGACTCTCTTGCATGCAGTGTTTACTCGAAGAGATGAAGAATGGAAGTTTAGGCGATGAAGGACAAGGATGAGGGAGATTGCCGCGGTCCATCAACATGCATTTTCGTTACCACAATAAGATCTTTCTTTGTGTTAAATACTATATAATACATATATATTCGAAGATGTTCAAGACATGTAACATCATCTGGTTCTGATGTGGAAATACTGATGGGATTGGTCGTGCAGAGCGCAAGGCTCAGGACCATATCAGTTCTGCCTATAGCTCGTATGTTTTGTGATCTTGCTACGTGCGGAGGTCTCGTGAGTTCGAGTGGTACTTCTGATTGCTTGTGACAAGTTGTGCGTGCTGTCGGTGAGATCTATGCTATCCTACGCAGAATCTGCCTGATCTGTTTTCATATTGACACAATGCATGCTGTATGTTTCTCATGCCAGCTCAGCAACACATTTGTTTTGTCCTATGTCTGTCTGTCATGCATGGTCTTACGCGGGCTGTACCCCTATCATGTTTCTATCTTGACCCAGCTCTGTATCTGTAGCTGCACGATCCATTGAGTCGTGCACCGGCGACGGCAGCATGACTTAAAGTCATTCTACTCTTGTAGGAGTAGCCAGGATCATCAATTTACTCACTATTCAATTTTTCGTTTTTCATTTCGTATATCACAGTAACAACTTTGTTCAGGTAAGCTGCAATGGTTAAGAAATTTAGTCCTTTCGCCCAACGCCAATTGTATTCTCAATACGAAACATCTGATCGTCTCAATACTTTCTACTTGTCCTTTAGTTCAGCCGAAATACCACAGCAGTGAGATCGCCGAATCCCTCAACATCATCACCCAATCTTGTCCGCTGACACGATTGGCGCACCATTTTCATCGACACGAACTAATTCCTTCTCCTATTCGATCGAGCTAGTAAGGCTCAGCTATCCCTGCTGTTTGTCTTTGGGTGTTTGTCCCTGGTTTGCAGTTAGGCTGTGGGGAACAAAGACCTTTTCAGTAGAGCTCGTTGGTAATATCAAAGCACCTCACACCCCATCAACATAAGAACACCGATCAAAGGGATGCTTTCTCGAGTCACCATATACAAAGGAATTGTGATGGACACAGCTTTCGTCCTACGGAGGTTGCTAAGAATAGAATGAAATATTTTGTCATCCGCAAGTCGCAACCATGCAGCTGGTAAGACATCCGAAGTTGGAAAAGCATCAAACTATTATCTTAACTGCCATTCTATTTGTGCTTAGTCGCTCCACCTCGGTTTCAACGCAGAAATACAAAGCTTGAAAAATTCCTCGAAGGACGAGGCATGGGTCGGAGAAGGGAGCGGCTCCCTCGAGTGCTACAGCTTTTCCGTGTTCCGCCTCGCAGCCTTCAGTACCGTGAGTACTTCGGTCTACGCGAGTCGCAGAATGAGGAGGCATTAGAGATCCCTCTATCGTTTGAAGTGTTCTTAAAGCCATTGGAGAACGAAATACACCCTCTTTTTCTGAGGGGGCATTGGAGCTACGAAGTGAATTCCAATAACAGTGTCTGGAATACTCTCGATCCTGTTCTTAGAATAGCATCCAGATTCGTTTCCGAAGATGCCTTGATGCAATTCTTCTACAACCTAATCTTTGCACGGAAAACTTTACCGGAATCCTTGGCAGGTTGCAATTGCCCTCTAGGTCATTTACTGTAGGTTCTCCTTTGACGGCTGAACAGCTGCAACTGACACAATTCTGGTTTCAAGACTTAGGCTTCGGAAACCACAATATTGCCTATGAGTTTTTCAGAGGGACAAGGACTTCTAATAAACGTTATGGCTATTGTGACGCAGAAGTCTGGGAGAAAACGAAGGGTCTTGGAGGGGATAGCAATGTGCAGAATTTGCCTTAATCAGGACTTCTCGGTAATCTCCATAATCATGACAACGGGCTTCTGTCACTTACTCCATGTAGCATCCTCAAAGTGCGATTAAAACTAGCCATTACTGTCATCCACGAGCTCGTCCACTCCATCTACAGCCTCATCAGTCCCAACCTTTACGAACCATCCTTCATGGATCAGCAGACCTCTAAACTAGGAAGAACTTGGGAGTGCTGGATGTTCGGACGCCGGGTTGTCTTGCAAGGGGGATACTTCGACGGCCGAGCCGGCCTTTTATTGGAAGATTGGCCTGGAAGGTTGGTTGGCAGGCATTACGAGTAGGTTGTCTAAAAACCATACAGAGTATGACTAAGCGTGATCTGCTCAGTGTATTGCAGTTGCCTCAGGCAATATTGCAGCCCATGATGTTGAGCGCATCAACATTTTATGGCTATATCTGTATAACAAACCACTACTAGTACCATCCATTTTAAAGTATCTTGTGAATACTGCTATGTAATAACCAAGGGCTACGAAGTTTGACACGTAGACGATAATAGGAATCAAGTCTCTCTTGTTCTCTTCTGTCCTTCGTCACACATCCATAACTGCGGCCAAAATGGGCGATTACAAGCTTTCCGCTTCGCTTGAGGAACATGAAGACGACGTAAGCTTAGAAACAGAAACCGAACCTGCTTCACAGTTAATCAAAGTAGACTCTGACCTCGAGCTAGGTGCGTGGCGTGGTATACCCTAATCCCAGTTTCGTCCTCTCCGCATCCAGAGACGCAACAGTCCGGTTATGGAAGCTTCTTTCCACCAGCCCCCCAAAATATGACTGTTCCATATCTTCTCATGGCTCAGCGTTTATCAATGCAATTACATATCTCCAGCCAACACCGACGTTCCCAGAAGGCCTCGTGATATCCGGTGGGAAGGACACAATAATAGAAGTTAGGCAACCGGGGAAACCACCTGACGATAACGCTGAAGCATTGCTTCTTGGACATAGCCATAATGTGTGTGCATTGGATGCTAGTGCCGAGGGCGGCTTTGTAGTCAGCGGCAGTTGGGATGGGTCAGCAAGAGTGTGGAGAATAGGGAAGTGGGAGTGCGAGGCGGTGCTCGAGGGACATGAGGGGAGCGTGTGGACAGTACTGGCATATAACCAAGAGACTATTATCACAGGTGTGGCTATTCAAGGAACATAGAATGTTACACATGCTAACCAGAAGCTTAGGATGCGCCGACAAGCACATCAGAATATTCAGTCCTTCGGGGAAGCTGCTGCACACAGTTAAAGCAAGCACAGACGTTGTGAGAGCGCTTTGTCGAGTACCTGCAGACCATCCCTCGAAAGCAGACTTTGCCTCTGCCGGCAATGACGGAGTTATTCGACTTTGGCGTCTAGATGGACGTCAGGTTGGCGAACTTCACGGTCACGAGAATTTCATCTACTCCCTAGTAAGCCTACCCAGCGGTGAGCTCGCTAGCTCGGGCGAAGATCGCACAGTTCGTATATGGAGAGGAAGCGAGTGCGTACAGACCATTACACACCCTGCCATATCAGTATGGGGGGTGGCGGCGTGTTCAGAAAACGGGGATATTGTCAGTGGCGCTAGTGATCGCAAGGTCCGAATCTTTAGCAGAAGAAAAGAACGACAAGCAGAACCTGAAGTTATTCAAGCGTTCGAGGATTCTGTTAAGTCATCTTCAATCCCTCAACAACAAATGGGCGACGTGCAGAAGGACAAGCTACCAGGCCCCGAATTCTTAACGCAAAAGTCGGGGACCAAGGAAGGTCAAGTAGTGATGGTCCGAGAAGCGAACGGCTCTGTGGGGGCGTACCAATGGTCGCAAGGAGCGCATGAGTGGTTAAGCGTGGGCACTGTCGTGGATGCCGTTGGCAGCAGTGGCCGAAAGGTTGACTACGCTGGCAAGTCCTACGACTACGTCTTTGACGTTGACATCGAAGACGGTAAACCACCTCTCAAGCTCCCCTTTGATCTCTCCCAAAACCCCTACGAAGCAGCTACCAAATTCATTCAAGACAACGAGCTCCCAGCTACCTACCTAGACCAAGTCGCCAACTTCATAATCACCAACACCCAAGGCGCCACTCTCGGTCAAACCTCCCAACCCCAGCCGGCTGGCTCGGACCCTTACGGCATGGAAAATCGTTACAGACCAGGCGATGCCGCCTCTACATCCTCTCCAGCCCCAACCCCTGCAACGACGTCCCGCCCGAAAGTTCTCCCTCAAACCACCTATCTCAGTATTAAAACTGCAAACCTTCGTACCATCCTCAAGAAAACCCAAGAACTAAACCAACAACTCATAAATGAGGGCTCCAAAGACCTTTCCTTAAATGATTCCCAGCTCTCCACCTTATCCGACTTAATATCTTCGCTCGAAACCCTCCTCTCCGGCACACCTCCCCAAGCCCAAATTCCACCGGACAGCATTCCACTGGCTCTTCACATCGCCACCGCATGGCCACCCGCCTTTCGCCTCCCTGGCCTCGATCTCCTTCGCCTCCTAACCGCTTCTTCGTCCCTACCAGCATCCTATACCACATCCACAAACCAGGACCTCATCGCTCTATTGGCAGAAAGCGGCGTGTTTGCCGATAAAGACCGACCGAACAACATCATGCTTGCCACCCGCACCCTCTCCAACCTTTTCGAAACTCCTAGGGGAAGAGAGCTCGCAGACCTTAAGTTCGATCAGACACATCAGATGGTGAAAGAGGCGAGCAAAGGTAGCACAAATCGGAATCTAAAGATCGCGGCCGCAACGCTGTGGGTCAACTATGCCGTGCTACTAACAAGCGCAACCCACTCAGAGCTCCCTTCAAGTCTCGATCGTGCCATCACACTCCTAGATGATCTATCGATCTTGCTTAGAACAGCAACAGACTCCGAAGCCGTATATCGGGCGCTCGTGGCAGTGGGGACATTGCTGACACTCGGCGAGGATGCTACAATGGCGGCGAAGGATGTTTATGATTACGCGGGTGTGCTGAAGAAGGCGGAATCCACGGTCAGAGAGCCGAGGGTTAAAGGGGTGGTGGCGGAGATTAGAGAGGCTTTGAAGTAGAGTAGGGGACGACGGTGATTAGTTGACTGAGTGGGGCCATGGGGATTTATGTGCGGCTGTGGCAATAGATAGCTCTAAGGAGGGAAGAAATACCAGACATTCTCACAAAGATGAATGAGCCTTGCATGCTTCCGCTAGAACAAAAAACCAGTCTCAGGTAAGCATATTCAAGACCCGCAGGTGTGTCAAAAGGCTCCATTCTATACGCTATTGCTACATGCACTCGTCGCGCCTATCTGACCTAGAACGGACGCATACCACAAAGAGAAGTGCAGAAGAAACCATCCCTGTCGGTCCCTATCGGTCCTTGCAAGCATCCAGGGGGCTGAGAGGCTTATCAGTCCATAATCTTCCGGCTGAAGGCACAGGCAGAATGAAGACATGAGCGTCGAGACACTCTCGAAAACCTGCTCCCTGCTCTAGTGACAGCGTTTGCCCAGATCACTATCGCCGTTGTCACGAACCTCTGTTATTTTCCTCTTACTCCCTAAAATCCATCATTTCGCAGAGACCCCCCCCCCCTTACACTCACGATATCAAAAGCGCCTCCTCCGATCCAGTCTTCACTCTCTTCACCCTATTAACCTCTTCAATCGCCTCTTTGTCCCCTTCGGTAAGCGCGTTCCTCCTCTGCCTACTCCAGAGCTCGGCCCCGTCTTCACCCGCGATCAGCTCCTGTATCTCTCCTTCTTCGAAGCCACTGGGCTCTTCAATCTTGGCCCCAGCCTTCTCATCTTCTTCGTCTTCAAAAGGTCGTTTCCTAGGGCTAATTCTCACAGCCTCCAACTGTTCATGCAATCCTTCGTCATCTTTGTCCGCGCTCCAAAAGCCACCCGGATCGGCGATATCTTTGTTTTCCTTGTCATCATCGGGTTGGATTTCGGGGTCTGAGTCATCGCGTTCGTCATCGGCGTCACTGGATCGGGTGGTCTTGCGGTAAAGTTTGTTGCCCGGCTGGGTGCTCAAGGCAGCAAGGGTTTCTGCAGTTTCGCGGTCCTGAGGGAACAACGAGGCTGTTGGGTGCGGGGTTGGTGGTCGGAGTTTCGTAGACACTGTGCTACTACTCATGAGGGGTTGATGGTCTTTGGCTAATCGAGGGCCGGCGGGAATATTCTCTTTCATGGGTTTTACGATGTTATTGACAGGATTGTGCGGCCCTTTGGGTGGGAAAATATTGGTAGTCATGTGTGCTTTCGTTAAAACGGGTGGATAGTAGGCAAATTCAGTGCTTGATGTCGAGGACGGCGTGACCGAACGACCACCACCTTTCTCGTCCTCGTTGGGAGAGGATGTGTTTGAGTGGCCTTCTATGATGTCTTCCTGCCCGGAAAAGCGAGTGTTTTTGTTGCCATGCGGGACGCTAATCCTATGGCCAGCTTTTGGAGGAGCCAGAGGAAGTGGAACCAAAGCTTGGGCTTGACTACCAAGCTGGGGGTTTTTCTCTCTCAGCGCAGCAGCTTTTGTATCACGATATCCGTCGTTGCATGTAAATTCTGGCTCAGAGTCTTTGAAGGTTTTGTCCCGTACGTTCTCTTCATAGGCTTTGCCTTTATGCTCTGTTGGCTTGGTGTCACCCTGATTTCCACGAGCTATACTGAGAGGTGTTGTGTCGGTCAACCCTGTATTTAATACTCCCAATTTCCTAGGTTTTGTCTTTTTCTTTCGAGGAAAGTCGATGAAATTGAATTTCTCTAGTCTCTCTATTGAATAGTGTCAGAGCAAATATTCAGTACAGCATCTTGGATCGACCCACCTTGGCTTCTGTAAAAGAATTGGAATGTAGCATAGGTGCCCTCTCCACGCTTATAAGGATAATAGTCTACCACGCAGATTGGCTGCCGTGGTAGGGTCCCTACATGAGCAAGTCTATAACGGTCAGTGATCATATGACCAGGGAGGCCAAATGCTAAAGTACCCAGTAGTATGTGTAATCTCTCGCTCAATGCCATCCATGTCGAATTCATCTTTCTCGCCTTCTCTATGCTTTGCCTGATAGTCCGACTCCCTTGTTTTTCTCCCAAGCTTGACCCGCTGGAGCGTAACAACTATTTGTCCGACTTTGCCAGTCTGCTCTCTCCTAGGGCCAGTCTCTGCACCCAGATCGGTCGAGTTCAGAGACCTCACAAGAGCGTCTTCCTGTGGTTCGTCGAAGTCATCGACTGCAAGCCCGTTTTGCGAAATAAGTAGTTTTCCAAACGAAGCCTCTATTCCGACGTCTCTGAAGACCCAGGCATGCTCCTTCATACTACCGTCATGACCCTGTACCCAGCGTGATTTGAATCTAACTTTGCCGTCTGGAGGTGCGAAATCGGGATCACTCGGATCGAGGTAGATGATGGTCCTACGCTCCGGCATCTGGCGACCATCCACGTAGAGGGATGCAAGGAAATCATATGCTGGTGGGCAAGGAGAGTCATAGCGTTTGCGTGGTCGAGGTAGGGGTGAGTAGGAAGAGCTTCTGGGTTTGTAGGTCGATTGTGACTCGCCGCGTCTGTCAAAACAATCATCGCTAGTGTTGGACCACGCACGTCTTGAAGAGGAAGCATTTGGAGAATGAAATTCAGTGCCAACATATGGGATCTTTGGCTGAATGGAGACTCGGAAAGGCATGTCTGTAGTTGACTGAATATATGCGGATACTTTGTCCTGACTTCGCAGTCGTTGCATGCCCCATTCCTTGAGAGCATTTCCTCGATCATCTGTGACGTTAACAGTAACGTCCCGTAGTTCAGGCATTTTGGTTGGGTCCTGGTTAGCTAAATAATGAAGCGCCTGCGAATTCGAGCGAGGATTGTGGCAGCCGATGATTGTGAAGAATATCCAAAGAGTCAAGAAGCCTCTGCAATGTTCGATTCTGTGGCACCATGTTCATCAGTCTTGCTCTCAGCCACGAAACAGTGTCATAACATGAACGCCTACCTTCACGACATATCAAGGTGAGCAATGCTATCGCAACGAATGATCTCGAATTGAGGAATCGTTTTGAAAGCACAACCCATCCGACCTTCGCGATTTACTGATATTCGCGTGATTGATGAAAATTCGAGGTTAACAAAGGTAGATCCAATTTTTGTCGAAGGCTCACCGGACACCCCTATACAAGCTTCAGCTACAACACAGTAATTGTACCGAGGTCGTCTTGTCAGGCGAAGCCGAATAGTTGTTCCCAACAATAAGCAAGATTTGGATAGAGCCAAATACGTGAATGGGTCCTTGACTGGCATATGGTGTCATGCGTAAAGATGGTCTTCTCAAAGAAGAAGTCGCGATACTACAATATTAAGACATACATGCCTTACTCTACCTCACAATCTGATTCGCGAGATAATACAAAACAACAACAATGTTACAATGAATGCGATTCTATAATTGGCGCACTAGCAAATGGTCAAGAGAGAATGCTATGCGAATCGGACACAATCGTGTAGCATCAACGATATTGACTTAAGAATTCACCTCCATACTCCCTTCGTTATGCCAAACCAACTCGTGGGACATCATGCGCATTAGGTCTCATAAACCAAGGCATCCATAACAGCAATATGTCCCTTCCCAGCACCTCCTTTTCCAAATCGTACATGTTACAGTCCAGATTCCCATTACTTTCCAACACCAATCTCATAACCCAACAGGACCTCCGTAGAGTTCCCTTCCCATCCTCTATTACCAGCCGTGGAAATCATATACCTACAACTTGGATCAATATATAACTGAGAGACAACGCCAGTTCGATGGCCAGGCACGATGAGGAACGGAACTGTAGAATGCTTGAATGTTTGCTGTTGCTCTAGATCGTAAAGTCGTAGAATGTCATAAGATGCGCTTTCATACGTCAACACTGATCATCCTGATAAAGCCTGGACGACTTACCATATCAGGTGTCGTCCATTAGGCATAGCTCGAACTGCACTAACTGGGCCACTGCCATTAGGTAACTTCAAGCTTCGTTCTACGCCCCGAAGTCCTTTGTGGAGGCTGTATTCCTCGACCGTGCCGTTTCGGCGACCGGCATAGATGTAATTTCCATCGGGTGACCAGCAGGCATTCATGGACCAGGGCGGCACATTTCGGGGTGGGATTTTAGCTATGGGCCTTGACTGACGCTTGTCCCATACGCGTAGACTACCATCGATTGAAGCGGCAAGAAACGTCGATTCTACAGTCGACAAAGCATCCGCAGATGCTGCCGCGGAACTGTCTTGGGCGTCAAGTTTTGGGGGCACTTCTTCAGCGTGAGGCGTTGCAGATTCGACGCAAGGCAGTCCATTAACTGCACTTTCAGATGATGGGTTCTTGGTAGCTATTCGGCTGCTTGAAGGCTCTTGCTCCGATGCTGACCCGTCTTTGACGTTTCCATTTTTAAATGGCAGGGTGGTGGTATCGGGTGCATCGACCATGTTGACATCATGTTCTGCATTTTCATGTACTTGTTCTTGAACACCATTAGCAACCGCCTTCGAAAATTCGTCGTCATCATCATCAACGAAGTTGCCCCCTGAAGGTGCCCCAGCCTCGCCATCTTCATTATCACCAAAGAGTGAGTCGGCATCATTACCGCCGAATAGCGAATCTGTGGGAGATCCTGCCTCGTTTGCATTATCATCTCCTGTAGACTGAGGATCAGGATCCATGCCGTGATCAATGCCATTGGTTAAGACACCGTTGACGCGGGGCTTATCAGAGTTATTCGAGGAGAGAGTACTAATGGCCACGACCACGTCGCCTAAGGCCTCAGGTACTGGCAGACTCGACAAAGGCCGGATCTCAAGCGCTGAGATCTGACCCCCACTGCCTTCGAAGGTGCGCTTTATTTGCCCCGTATTTAGATCCCAGTCGATTACGCTTTTGTCCCAGCTTCCTGACAAGAGCGATCTCTCATCTTGAGCAAGATTCAAGACAGATACAGCCGATGTATGCTTACGAAGGCAGGTAATTAATTTACCTTCATCATGACGAACCGACTGTAAATTAATGCCGCCCGATTCAAGTCCGGACAAAAGCCACAGACCTTCATGCTGCACAGCGAGTGAATACACAGGTGAAAGAATAGGACCATCTTCAGTGTTAGTTGGTTTCACTATCGCTCAATTATGGTCAGCTCGCAACCACTAAGAATGGAGATTCATTTACCATTCGTGTCTTCGTTTTCCCAATAGCTCATCAATACTCCAGCCTTTGTGACACTGTCGACAAAAGGATGCCGTTGCGCTACAGTCAGCATAGCTTTGCCATTAGCCGTCTCAACCCAATTGAATTTCCTGATATAGCCATCAGCGCCCCCACTGAACACCCAGCGCAGATCTGGCGTTGCCGTTATGGAATTTATTGAAGTGGAGTGCGGCGCTGCAATGGTGGGAACTATATCATAGACAGAAGCCGTCAATACCTCTGGCCGTATCTTTGGAGTCTCAATGGCGGGGACGCTCAAATTCGATGAGCTCTCTTTCGGCGAAGGGGCAGTGAGAAGGACGGTCGGATTTGGATGTGACGTAGGTGCAGATAGAACAGGTCCCCCAAAGCCATTCGAGTCACGGATTGATTCAGATCTGCTGCTCAGTAAAGAATTATGAGAGATTGCTGCAGGCTTGGTCAGGCCCCGACTAGATGGATCGCCAAACGAATCCTGAGATTCCTCTTGGTCTTGCTCATCGTCATCATCGTCATGTTCTTCGTTGTCCTCGTCAATCTCGATGTCGCCATCCCCATCCACATCTAAATCATCCATTTGCCCGTCTTGCTCGTTGTCTGAGCTGCCATCTGCTGAACCTGCACTAAGTTAAGTTTGATATAGAACCGGAGCATCGAGAGTATCAAACCTGCGCTATCTCTGTCATCTTCGTCCCCGCCAAACGATTGCATATCAGACATTAAATAGCCTGTTGGCTTCCAGTCTGCGTAGAGCCTGCCTTTACTCTACTAGATATGTAACAAGTTTTTGGCAGTGATTGGAGTCTGTGTATGGCCTGCGTTTACTCTATTTGATATGACGAGTCTTCGGCAGTGGTTGACGAAGATCATAAGCTGACTTCGAAAACCCATCGCCGTGGCCGACCCTAGGTAATCTACCATTTAAATCCTTAAAATTATGTCCACTGGTCGTGATATGTCCAAGGTCGTTCGGTTTTGGAATGCCCCAGGTTTCGTGTAGCCCTACCGGAACTTTCTTATTGGTCATCCGTGATCACATGACCCAAACGCTCAACTAGCCGCTCCCTGCCGCACAAACATCCTAGAACAATTGGAACCTTTTGCCTATTGAAAAACACTTAAATCACGGCTTTCATCTTATATCCCTTATACCAAGCAGGTACTGTACTAGCTGGTTGCCGGGAACCAGAAGTACACAGCCTTGTCTTGACTGTGCTCCTTGGGAGCAGAGAAATTTGCTGTCACAAACATCTCCATTAAGGCCTCAGTTTTTCCTTTCTATGGGTGTCGAACTGCCTTGGTGATTTGTTTGTCATCCGGTGTTTACTTGAATCGTGCATCCAGAGCGATCCACATTATCTGACCAGTATCTTCATATCTTCTGGACAAAGTCATGGACTGGCATGTGGCTGGCGTCCATCCTCAGAGCAAAGGACCCCCAAATGAAGGGCTTCCGAAAAAAGGACCCCGGTATCGATTCATGTCGAATACCACAGGTAGGTAAAGGATACGCTTGTGTTCTAGCAACCTTTCTGGACTCTCTCGGATCCTTGCATAGATCTATAAGTTTCTATGTACTTATGTAATTTCCTAAATGGCGCTGTTTTCTAATTTCCATTTCTGAGCTGACCGTTAATCCCATATCTCATGGAGCTGGTAAATAAGTGGACTTTGTAACACCTCGCCTTGGGTAGACTAGTCTAGTCTATCCTTGGCGTATTCTCCTCTGATTATCAATTTTCAAATCTCTTCTTTGATACATTCACCACAGAGTTGACTACTTCCATGTCAACAATTCAATCATTGCAATTTTTCTACCACCCACAGAATGGGCTCTGGACAGCAACCGCTGGACTCGTTAGGCACTGCGGATCAAGCCTGGACGACGGTCACCTCCAGGAGGCAACCTAAAGCTTCTGGACGATCCACCCAACCCCCAAGTAAGAGACGTACTGAGTACTGATGTCTCGTCATTCAGGATCAATGCTGACCAAAGGCCATCAACAGTACAACAGCCATCGCCTGCCTCTACACTACCTGTACATGATCTTCACATTCAAGCATTGCACAACGCAATGGATGGTGAAAGTACGCGGCTAATTCTGATGTTGTGGTCTTTTTATTGTTCTGTCTCGTAACCTCAGTCCTTACCAGTCACATCTTGTATATCAATGACCAAACGTTCACTGGACATGTAATATACACGCCATATTCATTTTCCACTTTGAAGTCCTCCGCGACCTGAGTCTCATGCAAGATACGATCCATCTTAGTTTTATGCTGATTCTATGATTCTCAACAGATCAAGCAGACATGAACCAGCACCTCCAGGAGCGCTTCGGTCGCGGAAACGCTATCCAGCAACCTCGTGACCTTCGGTCCACGAATACAAGGCCCAAGTTGACGCTCGACCTCAGCATAAGAGAATACGAGAAAGGGGCTCAGGACACTGGTGACTTTCCATTGTGGCGTCAACAGCGCGAGATTCCTACGTCGCAGGAAATCCGCGGTGACCTTGCCAGCAATGGCGAAGATGATGAGATTGAGGTACCAGTCAATGAGATCTCGAAACCTTGGTCGTCTAAAGAGGAATACCTTGAAGCTCATTATGGGCTTCTCCGAGAAGAGGCAGTAACACCGCTGCGCAATGTGGTGTCCGAATTGCTTGCAGTGCCTCAAATCGAGGAGAAAGATTCTCAGGAAAATGCTGCAATCTACGAGAAGGTACCTCGATCAGGCCTCTTCTAAGTATCAGGTACTGATTACAGCAGGTCTACATTCTAGGCTACAGATTAACCACTGGCGGTGCAGCTGCAAGAATTACTTTCTCTATGAGGAGAGCAGGAAAGAAGATTGTGTGGGAGCAGTCGAAACGTTTGATCACAGGGTCGCTGGTTGCGTTGACACCGGTGAATGACATGTTCAAAACAATCTGTCGGATTGCTGTCGTAGCTGCACGACCCCTCGAAGCGGTGCAGCAGAACCCACCTGAGATCGACATATATTTCGGAGGGCCAGAGGAGATTGAGATTGATCCCCAACAAGAGTGGGTGATGGTCGAAGCGCGAAATGGATACTATGAAGCATATCGTCACCCGCTTTGTAGTTTACAGAAGCTCGCACATGAAAAGTACGCAACATGGTCGGTTGACAAGGAGGATTAGCGCGGCTGACACCTCATAGGTTCCCACTTTCTGAACATATTATCAGTCTACAAAGGGAAGTTGGGCCGCCGGACTATCTTATCCAACAGCCCATGCAAAACATAACACTCGCTTTTCCGTCCGATGGGAATGAGTTCTTCAACGTCAACATTCTCAAAGATTGGCCACAAAATGCTACATCAGAGCTGGATCCATCTCAACTGGCTGCGTTAAATCGGATCCTAACAAAACGCTTGGCCGTCGTTCAAGGTCCACCAGGAACAGGCAAAACCCACGTGTCTGTCGTTGCCTTACGAATTCTTCTGGAGAACATGCGTTTAGGGAGTCCGCCAATCATAATCGCTTGTCAAACCAACCATGCACTCGATCAGTTGCTACGTCATGTTGCAAAGTTTGAACCAGACTTCATCCGCCTTGGAGGGAGGACATCGGATATAGAGATCATCAAGCCACGGACACTGTTTGCAGTCAAGGGTGGAGGTTCCCCAGGCATTGTTCAAGGAGGATTGAAAGGAATAACTTCTAAGAGGATGACCCAGTTACACAAGGAAATGCTGGATTTGTTGAAACCCTTGAGCGAGGGTTCGGAACCTCTTGGGTCCGAATTCTTCAGAAGCCTTGGTATAATCACAGAGGCCCAACACGAGTCTCTAGTCAAAGGAGCTGCGGAATGGTTTAGAGCCGACGCCTTACAAACACCAGGCGATATGGCAATGTGGCTTGGGAAGGACATGATCATCGCAAAACGGAATATCATGCCAGAACATCTCGGGTTCGACTTTGAGGAGGTCGATTTGGAGTTTGAGCAGCTAAAGGAATTAGAAGCCGAAACCAAGCTCGATGACGACGACGACTTTGACACCTTGAAAGGACCGCATATAACTTTCTCCGAACCCTTCACAGCTGACGCCGGGCACAACGATGAAGAGAAGATTAGGGAGGTTTTGAAGAAGCAAGACCTATGGGAGATAGAAGAGGCACATCGAGGGCCAGTCTACCGATATATGCAGCAAAAGGCGAAAGAGGCTATACGGAAGACGTTTCGTGAACTGGCCAAACAGTACGCAGGACTTGTAGTTCAGGCAAAAGTTGGTCGTTGGGAAGTCGACTTGAATTACTTGAAAAAAGCTCGAGTCATCGGTATGACTACTACAGGTCTCAGCAAATACCGGGGTCTAGTTCAAGGTCTAAAGCCAAAAGTTGTCCTAATCGAGGAAGCCGCCGAAACATTCGAGTCTTACGTTACCGCTGCTTGTTTTGACTCACTGGAGCACCTTATTCTTGTAGGCGACCATCAGCAACTTCGAGGTCACTGTTCAGTGAAAGATTTAGAGGGCTATCCTTACTACCTCGATGTCTCAATGTTTGAGCGCTTAGTCCGCAACCAGATCGACTTCTCTCGGTTAAGCCGACAACGCCGCATGATCCCCGAGATTCGGAAGCTTTTGGCCTCAATCTACGATGACTTGGAAGATCATCCTTCTGTTCTCGAGAAACTCCGTGTCCCTGGTATGGGCGGAGTCAATAGCTTCTTCTTTAGCCATCATTGGCCAGAAACTACCGACCAGCTCATGTCAAAGATCAACGAGCAGGAGGCAGACATGATAGTCGCCTTTTTTAATTACCTAGTACACAATGGGATGGACGTCAAGGATATTACCGTTCTGACATTTTACAACGGGCAGAGAAAGTTAATTCTGAAAGGATTGCGTAGGCATCCTAATTTGCAAGGCTGCTTCTTCAAAGTCGTGACTGTGGATTCCTATCAAGGTGAAGAAAACGGAATTTTGCTACTTTCGCTCGTGCGGAGTAATACTAAGAACAGCATCGGCTTCCTATCAGTCGAAAATCGGGTCTGCGTGGCTCTGTCTCGAGCTCAGCGTGGGTTCTATATCTTCGGCGACGGGCAACTCCTGTGCAAGAACAGCGACTTGTGGTTGAATGTAGCCAAGATTATGAGGAATGATCCGCTCCGAATTGGGAATCCACTGCCTCTCACCTGTGAGAATCATTCGCGGGTGGTTGAAGCCACCTGTGCGGAATCCTTCTCAGACCTCGTTGGCGGCTGCAGAATGCCTTGCCAAGAAAAACTCCCATGTGGCCACATCTGTCCGTTGAACTGCCACGCGTTCGCTCACAGCACCGTCATCTGCCGCAAACCCTGCAAGAAATCCCTCCCGTGCGGCCATCCCTGCCTCGAATCCTGCGACACCGCCTTCTGCCGCTGCATCTGCACCAAGGGCAAAGGTCCCACCTACCAGCGGTCATCTGAACCCAAGCCACCGCCTCGTCCTCTGCCCGGTAATAGCCCGCACGGCAACGGCTTACCCAAGAAGCCTCCCCCTAGCGGAGGCTCACCAAATTATAGCTCTTCAAAACGAGGAACCTCCCCAATCAAGCAAGCCTCACCAGCCAGAGGCTCTCCACCCAAGCGAGGCATGTCCACCGACCTCGACTTCCGCCTCATTGACGCCCCCGAAACCCAAGCCTACCGCGACTTTGCCCAAGGCGGACACGTGCAGTCTGATGCTATCCAGGAGACTCTAATGACGGACGCGTTGGCGAAAGCGCAGCTGGAAAAGGCGGATGAGGAGGCAGAGAAGGCGTTGTTTGGGAACTGTGGGGCTAGTGATGGGAGGGCGTTTAGGCTGATGCGGAAGATTGACAATGGGGATGGTGAGATGGTAAGGGGGGTGTGGAAGGGGGCGTTTAAGGCGGGGGAGGGGGAGGTGGAGGGGAAGGGGGATGAGATGAGTTTGTTGGATTGAGAGGCTTTTGTATGTCTGTCAATGAGGGATGTGAGGGAGGGAAAGTGTAAGCTTGGCGGCTGAGTGGAGAGGCTGAAGAGAGGAGAGGTCGAGCATAGCACAGGCGCTTCCACATGCTCTACCAAAGAGATACGCTCCGGGTATCTACACAGGGAAAATTCATCATTGGGACGACACTTCCTTTAGTATGCTCGTCATGCTCTTGTTCTTCAGAGGGGCCCGCTCCCCTTCCTCGATGCAAGCATATTAGCATCTCGAAAAACTAGCTCGATAAGCTAGAACGCTAGGCAGCTAGCAAGTGCTTTACATAGCTCATGTCCTTCACAACTGCAAAGGTACCTTATCTTACTGGTATGGCCCTAGGATCCTGTTCCCTCTCTCCCTCTCTCTTCCTCTTTCCCTCTTCTTTCAACCCCTCCCTATCCCTCCCTCCATTATCACAACTCCCCCAAACCCCCGCCATCCCCAACCCCAACCCCAACCCCCTCGCTTTCCCCCATCCCCCCATTCCAAACCTCCCCCCACTCTACCTCCGCCAAACGGCCTCTATATCCTCGCCTCTGCCCTCGTCTCTACCCTCGCCTCTACCCTCCTCGCCTCTATCAGCTTAATAACCCAATTACCTAGATATGAATATCGATATAAGAGGGTAAAGTCAGGGTAGGCTGGAGGATTTGAGGGAAGAGGGAAGAGGGAAGAGGGAAGAGGGAAGAGGGAAGAGGGAAGAGGGAAGAGGGAAGAGGGAAGAGGGAAGAGGGAAGAGGGAAGAGGAGAAGAGGGAAGAGAGAAGGGGGTTTAAACAACTGGTTAAATCGACGCAAAGCATGCAAACACCCTCCCATCCCATCCCAGCCCAGCCCAGCCCAGCCCAGCCCAGCCTAAATCCAGATCCAGATCCAGAATCCCAAGTACATGAAGCACTGCACTACACTTCACTCCACTGCACTGCACTGCACTACACTGCACTACACTTCACTCCACTCCACTCCACTTCACTTCACTACCCTTCACTACACTTCACTGCACTGCACTCCACTCCACTGCACTCCACTCCACTCCACTACCCTTCACTCCACTGCACTTCACTGCACTTCACTCCACTCCACTACACTGCACTCCACTCCACTACACTGCACTACACTTCCCTCCACTCCACTATCCTATCCTACACTCCACTCCACTACCCTAAGGTACTCTTCACTTCACTCCACTGCACTCCACTCCACTCCACTACACTTCACTTCACTACACTTCACTGCACTGCACTGCACTACACTGCACTCCACTACCCTACCCTACCCTACCCTCCACTCCACTGCACTGCACTACCCTACCCTACCCTACACATAAATAAATAAAAAAACGCACAGAAAGATACCATTCCCACCCTGCGAAAAAACTCACAAATGATGAACAAACAAACAGACATGAGAAATAAAGTTATTTATGACAGTCAGAACGTTGGAATCGGGTTTGTATTGTGTTGTATTGACCGATTTTCTTTCTTTGTGAGAAGGGGGGGGAGAGAGAGAGAGAGAGAGAATCATATCATACCTGCTGGGAACTTTTTTTTATGATGCGTGTCATCGCCTTTTGTCTGATCGAGATGAGAGATATATTCTTCTCATGCATGAGGGAAAAACAAGAGGGCACAAGACGTTCTGTTCTCACTACTCTCTAGTGACTACGGTGAGGGATTGATTGATACGAGTATAACAACAATAACAGAGCAAAAGGGGGTTAGTATTAAGCTAAAGCTAAGAAACTATCCCTCATCTACATCTTTTGGATAGCACGCAGAAAGCCCGAGGACAAAGGCATCAACGTGTTATTTTTTGCACAAAGCCCAGTGATTCAATCCAAGCAAAGACGAGAATGTAGGCAGTCAGGCCAGAGAGCCAACTTTGCGTACGAATGCCTACTAGCCAGCGCAAGAAGTCAAACCCGAAAATCTCTTTGCTTTTGGCTGTACTTGGTACGTACTTGATTGTGTACATCCACCAACTACTTTTCCCTCATCGTTTTCATCTTTTAGTACAACCCTTTCCTAGCATCGATCTTCTTCCACTCCTAAACGCCAAGTTCGTATTTGAGCAAAAATGGAGGGCCTATGTTGCTGATGGCCTATGTATATGCTTCAGAGACTTCTGAAGCAAGCGGATCTTGAGCATGTGCGCGTATCAGAGATTTTAGAGGTGGAGCAAGTGTTCATATGGACGAGATAAGTATTTATTGGGCTGCAAGGTTGGAAGCGGAGGCTTTGATGGTGTTCGGAGGTTTTGCGAGTTCAGGCCGCAGCAGGAGCAATGTACTTGAGAGTTGGCTTTTCGGGTTGGGGGGGGAGTTCATGACGGTGTGGCCTCACGCTTCGTCTTACGCTTCCTCTCCAGAAACTTCCTCTTGCCGACTCTGGATTCAAAGTGCGGCGCTACCGACGAGACATCTTGGCCGCCGGCCGTCATGGTGCTTCTCATCTTGTTTCTGTAAGCGTCTACTACTCCAACCATTAGTAACAAACCAGCATGACATGGTTGCTCGGGAAAACTTGCGCGCTCGTTGCAAAAACATGGTCCTTCCTGCAAACACCCGGCTTTGACTCCAGCTCATTCGGTATCCCAGATCGTTTAGCAAAATCTCCTTTCCTCTTTTCGACCTCCCAATCTTAGGCACCGCAACTTCTCCCTCGTTTCCGTCAAGCATCGGAACAGGGACTAACGTCCTTCCTCTCACAGCCAGACCGTCATCTTTACTTCCCCCTTCTAGGTCATCATCGTCGAAGAATCGATTCCCCCTAGCCTTGCCAGGCGGCGATTGCATCTGAATCGGAAAGTAGGAGCGTGGGTAAACAGAGTTAGCCTTGCGGTAAGCATCGGGTAGCTCGTTCATATCGACATGCTCGAGCATGACACGTACGCGGACACGAGAGTTGCGATCGGGATCGTCAACGAGGATGAACTTCCGCCGCTTGGCTTCGGGTAGGTCTCCGAAGAGAGCGGTGTTGCGTTCTTCGTCTTCGGTTTTTGGAACAGCGGCTGCAACAGCGGTCGGATTCGATACACCGTGACCAACCATAGCTCCTTCCATACCGTCATGGAGTGGTGGGGCTATTGCAGTACCTACGGCAGGGTTGCTGGGGAAGTTCGGGTACCCGTGAAAGACCTGGCTTTGCCGGACGTCGCCAGGTGGGTTGGTAGGATGAGCTTTGGCTATTTGTGGACGCTGAGCATCGTAATCACCATTCACTGCCAAGAAAGAACAAGCATGACAAGTTAGCCTTCTAATACACGGCCTGTATATGTGTGTTGCAGAGAACGTCTAGAACACGCCAAGTATGGTACATGAAAGTTTGTGGCACAGAGCAACGATCGTGTACGGGTTATTTGTGGAAAAAGCAAACGACAGCCAGGTCGAAGCAATATATTCGGGCACAATGCAGTTTACATTTCAGTGAAACATACCGCTAACATCCTCCGTACTGCCAGGTACACTTCCATCCGGATGAGCATGGTGGTGATGCAACTGGGGGCCTCCCATGCTGATGTTGCTTGGTTGGGGCCTTTGCGCGGGTGCAGCCATTGGGTTTGCACCAGGAGCCACCCCTGCAGCGCCACCAGGACCACCTGGACCTGCCAGGTGGGTGGGATGACTTGCTTGCACGTGTTTGCGATTGTTGATTTTGGCCATCCTCCGTACTCTTCGACTACGCAATCGTGGATCTTGGTTGCTATTTCTCCAGCTATCCACCGCTCTCTGGATCAACCCTCTCTTTCCTCGCAGGCACGGGTTTAGTTCCGCCAAAGCCCAGCCCACCGTATTGCACTCGGTTTCGTAAACAAGGCGATTGCCACGGTACTGATCCTTCTGGCAACATGCACGAGGGTACACGCAATTCTCCGTTTTAAAGTCTGCACTCAGACCGTCGACATTGACCGATTCCACATCACATCGGATGGTGTACTCCATCTTTACTCGATCTCGTGAATACTCAAAAGCAATCCACTGGACCCCGTTGTTGTCCTGACGTACGACAAGAGGAGTGGTTGCTGGTATCGGTCCCGGCGCTGCGTTCGGATTCACCCCTCCACCCCCAGGCGGACCCGGATGCAGTCCGCTCCCGTTGCTCGGTGGGCCTCCTGGTGGATTGTGATTTGGATTGTGATTCTGAACCAGGGGGCCCGAAGGAGCCCTCTGTAGTGCAGCTTGATCCATGGGTCTTTGTTGCGAAGGTTCTAGCTTGGGTCGCGGACTGTTGGCCATGCCTGGAGTTTGGGCTTGCGGCTGTTGATGCTGTAAAGTTGGTTGGCCTTGCTGATGTGACATGAGCAGGCCAGGTTGAGAGGTCATGTTGGGGTGTTGCGGCTGTTGCCCCGGATGCTGAGGATATGCGGAAGGGTGGATTTGATTTACTGGCGGCGGTGGATACTGAGCATAGTAGGGCATTTGTTGGGCTAGTTGCGGTGGTTGACCGTACATACGGGCATGTTGATCGTGGCTCTGTGAGGAAGCTACTGACGCAGGCGAATTGGATTGAGGGGTGTGGTATACTGGTGGGTATGGACGCTGCATATGCGCTGTTGCCATCAGGTCTGGCGGTTCTATGTCCGAGATCAGCATAACTTCTGCGTGGCGCACAGGCCCATCGCAAGACTCTAGAAAGTTCGATAATCCTGCGCTGGAAAAAATCTTACCTGACGAAGAGTACTGCCCTGATGCTGGCGTGCCGTAAGGGCTAGGATGGTAGTATGCGACTTCTGGAGGAGGTTGGCCGTTCGGTCCAGGGCCTGACTGGGTGTAAGGTGACTGATGTTGCTGGAGTGGTAATCCGTGAGATGAAGAGTGCGGAGAAGGAAATGCGCCTGGATGCTGGGGTTGCGCTGGCTGATGTGGAGAGTTCGGGTGCGGTTGTTGATGAACAATACTAGATGGACGAGGATGCTGCAATTGCTGAACAGGGCCCTGCTGGATATGATGGGGATGATGCTATTGCAACACGAGCTAGCATCAGTGACCTTTCCTTCTTCACGCACAACCGATTCAACAATCGAGGTAAACGAGTATTGACACAACAGGACAAGGATACAAATAGGGATGGCAGATCACCCTGAACCGGTGGAAAAGACGGGGGGGGATGCTTGGTACGTTGATTGAACAAGCGAGGCGAGGGTAGATAAGCCTTATTTGATGACATGGACTAGGAGAAGGGGCATTACAAGGTACTACACAAAGATAAACGACTTCATATGCGACGGTGCACAGTCCTCAGCGACGGTCTGAGAGATAGGTTTTCAACGACCACAGGCAACGATACAAGAGGGCAATAACGGAGGAGACGTTTGCAGTGACAACGGGAAGGTGAAGAACATGGAGGGGTATGGCCGTTGAGTATAAAGTTTGCAAAGAGAGGTTGCAGCTTCGAGCGCGAGACAGGGGGGGAGGTCCAAGCAGGTAAGGTAGTAAGGTAGAAGTGAAAAGCAGGCTGGGGTGTTTGGGCGACAAGGAAGATGGGCTGCGGTAGTGTCTCGGCAACTGTGGCATACCATGTAATTCGCATTGGGCACCCAACGGCCAATCTCATGTAAGCAGCAAAAGAAAACCCTCTACCAAACGGGATGGTGTGGAGTGCAATATCGTGATATCGAGCACGGACAAAGAGCTCAAGACGGCAACAGCAAAAAATACAACAACAATGATGATGATGATGGTAAGTACTGTAGGGTTTGAGGGAAGGAAATGATGAAGAAAAGGTAAGGATCTGGCGGTACTTACAGGATCGCCCGCTACAGGCGCCGGGTCTTCCTTATACACTCCCTGCTGGTGAGCCATGCTTTGCATCTGCTCAGTGGCAGTGCCTTGGTGGAAGCGTCGTAGTGGTAGAACAACTCCAACGTTTGTTGACAATCGCGGTTCTGTCAACCGTCCGTGCGGGCGCAGTTGTGCAGGCTGCAGATGGGTCAACCCTGGGCCTTGCTTAAGCTGCTTCCTGCGACTCGAAACAACCTAACGAACCACGTAATCGCGATAATTCTGGCGGAGAACAGACTACTGCTGCAACCCAAAACTTCGAAGTTAGTCGACTTTATCCGATACTATCAAAATCACAGACGCAGTGGACAGCCAATTCGTTCCTGATTACCACAGCAATACAGTACGCACGCCCAACAGAGTACATGGGCTGTTCCACACGAGCCTGCTATTGCGTCTAATGCATAAACGGAAACACGTTACCTTTTCTCTGTCCGTCGAACTCCGACCAGTTATGGTTTTGGAACAATAATGATAAGTGAAACCCTTCAATGAGCGAACGAGCGAATGACCAAAGGCACACTCGGATTTTGATCTTCACCGTGGGCAGGCAGCCGCCTGCGATGAATTTTCCGTAGCAGAGCAGACACCACTAAGAAGGTGTTATCTGACACCAATGAGGCTGGCTACCTAAGTAAGTATCAACGTGGCCTTGGGTGCAGATAACGGGTCGTGATTGTTGATTCGACAAGCGATATTCCCGGTGTGAGACTTTTGTTATTACTGTTGATGTCCTGCAATTAAAGTCGCAGGAATAATAATAACAATAATCAGAATCACAATGGTAGCGTGGTCTGGCCCCCCAACCGCTACAGGTAAAACCTGTTATCTGTTGTGGTACCTTAAGAGACCCAGTTAGCCACCGCCCAAACACCCTTCATGTCGCTTCATACGTCAGCTAGAGTAATCACCTCGAAATTAACTTGATATCAGAAGATGGTGGATGCTGTTTCGAATGTCTGTCGAGGCGCCACCAAATGTCGGTTGGGGGACTTTCGGGTGCGTGCGACGTGGACAGGCGTGGGTGTGATAGGTCGATCTGGAGTGGGCACTGCTGCAGTCGCACTCGATAGGAGACGGCCTGGGAACCAATCAGCAACGATTGCACCCGCTAAGACCTTTCCGGTTTGACGGAGTTCAAGAACACGCGCTTGGCATTTGCCACGGACGAAACACGTGATAACGGTACCGATGAAACGTGCAGTGCTACACGTAGGGAGGTTGTGGGGTCTCCATGCCCATGGCATTTCCGAACCAGTTGAGGAAAACATCACAAGAGTGAGAGGGTGAGTGAGAGTGTAACACTCTCTGACTCGAAAACACACAGCGAGTACGGGATGATGTGTTCCGTACAGGAGTGAGGTATTTTTGTTTCGTCTGCAAGACCAGCCATCATCATCTGCCTGCAGCTGCCTGCCAGAAGAGAAGAAGAAGACGAACAGACAGAGTACACAGTATGATTGCGCACAGCTGCGATTGGCTGCCAATCCCGACCGTTGGATCGACTGGGATGATGCCTGCACGGTCGTGGTGGGAAATCAAACCTCGGCTGGTAAAATCCGGATCCCCGTCCAGTACCCACCCACACCCATGCGTCGCGCATGTGTGCAGGCATGCATGCATGGGCTGATCGAGTGCCGAGACACTCCCTTGCCAAGTGGCTAAAGCACTTGCTTATATTACAAATGCAAAAGCAAGAACGACAGCAAGAAGCGGGGGTGCAAACTTGCAGTAGTACATAGTAACCCAGTAGTAGAGGTGGAGGTGGAGACTGGAGTGCAGCACACAGACACCAAAAAGAGATGGACTGACCAGTAAGATAATGTTCGCTGAATCCCCGAGAAGAAATGATATCTCGATCTAGACAGCAGTCATGCAAACGCGGTCAGTAGAATATTATAAGGTAGGGTAGTTTTAGTACTACTGTAGTAAGCCTCCGAGCCTTTGGTGACATAACCACCACTGCCTCGCGCATGCGAACAAGAAGAAGAACATGGGCATGGGCATGGGCATGGGCATGAAGCCATGAAGTCCCAACGCTTGAAAGCCGTTTAAGCTTGCGCAAGCGTCGTCGACATGGTTCAGGGCCGGTGACTGACTCTACCTTGCCATACGACTCTTTTGCGACTTCCCGGCCTCGGGGATTCTTTCTTACCTTTTACCAACGTCAACTCTCGTTGATGTTTTCCACGCCGGCTTGTTATGCACTACCTTGGATTCCACAGCAGTAGAAATTTGTGGACTGGGAACCCGATGCGCGAGTCGGTGTTGTGCAAATTTCGTGTGACGGGGTACTCTGGTCGAGTGTTGCGCCTTTGAGCGTGGGAGGAAACGACTCAATGAATCCGGAAATGGGTGGATTATGCCGTGAAACTCGAGACTGGGGAATCGGTTGCAAGAGAGACGCTGGATGACTCCTTTTGGCTTGTGGATGGATCCCAGATTTGGGGTGATGGTTGGAGGAAGGAAAGAGCTTCCCGGGAAAAAGTCGATATTCACTGCCACTTCGCCCCTTCGCTCTTGGATATGTCAGAATTTGTAAGTAGCCTTCCCGGTGGTTGGACTAACATTTTTCCACTCTCTCACAGCCTGTCTATCGGAGATGAACCAAGCCTATGCTGTGCTTGTCCTCGAATTTGCTCTTGATAGAGTTGCGCAAACTCTCCGATTTACTTTGGTGTTCACCGAAAAGCAAAGAATAACGCGACTCGCGTATCTAGCGCCAATTTTATAACTGAATCGAATCCTCTATTACTGACCAGGGTCATGTGACCAGGCATTCGGCATATGGGAGGACTTGTGGAGAAAAGAAATGCCTCAACAAGCATGTTCCAGACGTCAATGCCAATGCACAACTCGACCTTGGATTTTGATATCCAACGGCGGGGTCATAAGCACCGAAAGCGAAAAGCGAAAAGACTTACGGGTTCAAGGTTATCAGGAGGTTTGACAGCGGGGAATAGGCTACTTATCGCCAGGACAGGGGGTCTTGGAATGATCTGAGCACAAGGTTGAAGGGATAATGTATTCCGTAAAGCAGGTAAGGACTGGAAACAGTCTTTAACGGATCCTTGAATGAGTTGAATCCACAGTTCACGTCTACCGATGCCGTACGCGTCTATCAGATATATGATTATCTCGCAAAAATCCACCAAAACAACAAGCGTGATTGAGATAAAGTGCTCGAGTCAGTCCTTCCATTTCGGCCTCGGCTTTATGGCCCCATTTCTCTCAAAGTCCCTAAGTCTCAAAAATCTCAAAATCTTTTTCATTTCATTTCTGGGGGGGGGATTCTAGCCCACTACTCTGGAAGCAGTTAGATTGATGATGACATGACTTGCCATTGGACCATTTCGAAGTGGGCTTAGCTGTTGCCTCAGCTGCCTCAGCATTTCATCTAATCTCCATCGTTTGTTCTTAAGCCAGAAGCTGCAAGCGTAAGGAAACTAATCCTTCTACGACGATACTAGTACTACAGACAGTCTTCTCCGAGGATCGAGTCAGGTAAGGTATCAGAGTGGGTGATGGGCGGGACTTGCCCTCTGCGATCTGACAAATTACAATCTCCCCAAAGGGCTATGGGGATCGCCTTTCCCGCTGCGCTGAGATGAAGCCGAGACCGCTCCCCGCCCTTGTGGCGATCAACTTGCCTGAAATGAACAAATTGATGAAGAATAATACGTTCAAGTAGTATGTGTGAGATCATCGGAAGCTGGAGGAATCCCAATCATCAGAATGGGTTGAAAAGAGTCTTAACGGATTTACGCGTAAAAGTCCTCGTCAGTACGAGTACAGACAGAAAATACCATCAAGCTACAAGTACCAAGCTTTTCATCCTTCTTCCATTGCTTCCGAGCAGCCTTGTCGCGAACCAGCATCCAAGTCCCGGACCTCCCTGACACCGTCAAGGGACTACCTTACTGCTCTTGGCGGTGGTGTGGCATAAGGCTCAAACACGCACCAAAAAGACTTGGAAAGTATTGGCGCAGCTTTCCTGGCTTCGTCCAAAGCGTGTTCGCAAGTGAAATGATCTCTGACTGCGCCCTCCAGGTCCTGGACTCCTAAGTCCTAACTCCCTTGGACAGATCTCAGTATCTCTTGTTATTGTTCTCGGCTGTCGTGGAAATACCTGGGAGAACACTGTATTCTACTGTAGATTGGTGGATAAGCCCCGAGTCCGACGCTTTGCAATTACGTACTTTACCTCGATCAGACCTTCTCCGCGAGCGCTTACCACGTACATATGTGTTGTGTTGTTCATCTGCAGTCTGCACTCCTGAGCACATACTACCGTACCATCCTCTCCTCCAAATTGTGATTGCTAGGTATGGAGCTGTAGGTGACCCCCAGCTCGCAAACTCAACTCGAGAGGGTTGCAGAAACGGTTTCCCATGCATAAGCGCCAACCCTTGACGGCCGAAGTCGACGTCTGAACAAGGGATCTCTTTCCCGACGACCTGTTGGGACTTGGGAGGCGTGGAACAAGTGTGCGGCCACAAGAGCTGGCGCCATAACAAGGCACTGGAAGGGAAAGCAAGGAGGCCCTGCTTCCCGCTTTCCCTGTAGAATAGGCTGCCCGGCAATCCTTGGAGCGTTCGGCGAGACCCTTCACTCCTCCACTGCCGGACAGGAGGAACCTCCGTGACTAACCCCACCAAGGCACCAACTGAACCAAACCCTCCCAATCGCCTACGCCCCTTTACACCTTCAGGCGTTCCATCAACTGCAGCTGGATCGAATTTCAGCCTCATCCACTATGGCGGCAACGACCAAGTGTTGCAGAGGTCCATTGATCATCCCACAGCCTACCAAGATCGGGTCAGACACGATAGACGCTTATCCTAACCAACATCGGTGGAAGATACCATGATGTCGCGTCTCTCCACTTCCCCGACAAAGGCCAAAGACGAGTATACAAATATCCCCCAGAGCTTGCACCCGGAGGTCGTGCCCGATGGTGGAGACTTGGAAGTTGCTCCACAAGATGGTCCAGAATCTTATGAGAAGGAATGGAACGACGGGAAGATCCAGTATGTGCCCGATACGCAGAATGCAAACTATCCTCGACGGCTATGCGGACTCGCCCCCATCGTCTTCTGGATCTTGATACTCCTGATGATCACTCTATTGGCAGCCGGACTTGGCGCTGGTCTGGGGGTAGGCCTGTCGGCAAAGTCTAGCAATAGCACTGCTAGGTATGGTAATCCTGTTCTCTCGGACCCGGTACGGGACTGATCATAGCACTTCTCAGTACACCTACTACAACCGAAACCTCTACCGTTTCCTCCTCCAGTATCAAAGAGAAGCCCACAAACGTTCCATCAACTTCCACTCCCCCTTCCCCATCCAATCCCAGTCTCGGCTGTCCGGCCAACGATACGCTCAACTACACCCCGGCATCAAACAGCGCTTCTTCCACCGCCTATACAGTCAACTCTACTACACTTACATACACCATCCATTGCGGCTTGACCTACAATGCGTCTTATAATCGCGATGGCACCGGCAATATCACAGACCTTCAATATATCCCAGCGACAAATCTCTCAACCTGTATCGATCTTTGCTCGATATACAATATACGAGTTCCAAATGGTGGGGCACAATATGGGTTCTACGATCTATGTAGCGGAGTGACCGTAACGAACAATGAAACGTGTCAGCTCAAGAGCGGGGTAGAGGCCGTAGCTAAGAATGCAGATCTCAAAGGGGACGGGCAGTCGGCGATGCTACTTTGGTGAAGAGAAATTGAAGATGGATAGGATTGCCTCCGATGTAACCGCAGTGGCTCTGAGGTGGGGATATATATCGATAGGAGGATATGGTTCTCGTGCCTGTGATCTATGCGAACTCGATTCTAGCCTGGAAGCCTAGGGTTCATCAATCAGGTCAGACATCTGCTACAAGCGTTCAACTTTCCATTGCGGGATTACGGTAGGCGGGGGATGATCACTTTCAGCAATACCATCAGAGAGCAATAGAGGAACTCTAGAGCCGTGCAGCCGAGATATACTGTAGGAGAGTTAACTATGTCAAATAATCCTTGTAAAGACTTCGAATAGAAAATTTCCGATCTTCTCTTGCCGGAGGTCCTGTCTGCCCAGTTTCCTGGTGCTTGATTCTTCGCTGAGCCTCATCAGCAGTTGTTGCGGAAATTCGCGATTCCAAGGTTCCTCTCCCTGGTTCCGAGACCTGTCTTCCAGGCCGACGTTAATCAAGCCTATTATCCACAATCTCCTCTACCCTCCGATATGGTACTGCATCTCAGGGCACTATCTCTGATTCCGGCACGAGCCAAGTTATTCACCGTTCGACAGCGACTTGACAAGGCCTTTGTTGTTTTGAACATTTCGAACAACGGCGTCTTCTTATTTCTTGTTGACAAGGGCTTTGTGCAATACTAGTTGACGTAAAAGACGATTGGATTAGACAAAGAGGGATCGTCCGGGTTTTTTTAGGAAGAGAAGTATTTAAGAAGATTCAAATCAGGGGTTTTCCATTCTCCATCTTGCTACCAGAAAACAGACTTCGTCCAAAATAAACCAAAACGATTGCTTCGAGACGACTCAAAAGCTAAGCAGAATGCCTTTCCGCAACGATTCCCTAAAACCCTACAAGGGCGAGAATGCTCTAACCGCCCGAAAGCAAAGCAGGAGGCCTTCCTACAGCAGTCGCCCGACGCTTTTCGAACGGGACGTCTATGCTGATATATCAGGGATAGATCCCGACTTCTTCGAAGCCGAGTTGCGTGAAGCCGACGAAAACTACCGAGCCAGCAGGAACTTGGATCCCAACCGACCCCGCAAGCGCGAAGAAGACATGACCGACCAAGACTATTCAGACATGAGTATCGATGAGTACAGAGCCGCCGTGGCTTCCGGACAGTACGATAGGCACCTAATTCGCACCGGAACCAAACCAGCCCGCGTGCCGGTCGAGAATATCAATATGGAGTTCGCAAAGCCCCTGCCTGGGAGTGACGAGGACTATGCGGAAAGATCCCGCGGAGGCGCCAGACGTGCGGTGCTTTCTGGACAGTATAGCAGGGACATGGATATGGATCGCAGACGTTCTACGGTGTCCAGACGATCGCGCATGCCGTCCGTGGCTAATGGCTCTGGGTCCACATCCGGTGGCAGTGCGAACCGCCTCGGGATCCGAGGGTCGATCAAGCAAGCTATCGTTCGTAGGCTTGGTGATCCGAAGTAAAGAACACACACCAGGCGAGACCGGGAAGCTGGAAGCTATTCGCCGGAGCGCGGACAGGGCATCTCTTCCAGCACCCACCGCAGAGAGAAGAAGGTTGAGTCCTCCTATTGTTCCAGCGATCGCTCCTGAGGGATGATGGAGACCAACCGACAAGACGATTCTTGGTTTAGATATGGTCATGCATGCTTCGAGGTGAGCAGTAAGTGCTTCTGAACGTATCTCCCAAGGCCAACTCTCAATTTTCCTATAATCCTACATACTTCTAAGCTTTTTCTCATTCTTGATTTTTCCCTCATTCTTGATTTTTTCTCATCCTTGATTTAAACGACAATCTCCCCCCCCCCCCCCAACATCCAGTTCTCAGCGTGAATGAAACTATATTTCTACCTGACAAACAACGAACAAAAGCCTCCGACCCTCAGCGTAGTCAAAAAGCTTCTTCTCCAATTCCGTCTTCCCCAAACAAAATCCACGCTCTCCTTGGCAACATTTCTCACCAGCAAACCCCCACCCCATGTAAGAGCATCCATCCTATCTACACCACAGCCTCTTGCACCTATGTATCCTCGCTATGTAAGGTATGTATACCCGATGCTCCGAGCCCAAAAACATATATATAATAATCAATTGGCGTTAGACAAAGTCTCATTAATCAATCCCAAGACCGTATTTCTGATAGATATTACGAATCCCAAGTCTACCCACTCGAGACAAACATCCCCCTTTCCCCCCCAACAATCAATACCAACACCAACACCTCCACTCCTCCCACCACACGCCCTCCAACCCCATACCCACCCCTCCCCTCGCCAAAAAACACATCACCACTTCCCCCATCCATCCATTCAACCCACTCCCTCCCTCCCCATCCACCCACTCCACTCCCACCCACCAACCAACCAACCAAGCCCAAAAAAAACAGCAAAAACAGCAAAAACAGCCAAAAAAACCAAAAGGACCCCCCAAAACGAGAGAATCAGAGAAACAACAGCTTTTCAAACGAGCTAGTCTTGTTGGGGGGGAGGGGGGATAAAGTTGCAGAGGGAGGGAGGGAGGGGGGGGAGGGATAAGCCTTTCAATGGGGTATGAGATATCCAAATCAAAGGGTGGGCAGACTTGAGAGTGCAACAAAAGCTTACTTCTACCCCCTTTTCATATCAAATTTGATGTATTGATACTACATAGGCTCGTACTCTCGAATCTCGCTCTGCATCGCATCCCAAAGACTTTGTCAAAAAAAAAACTCATCCACGTAAACTCCTCCATCACACTCTCTTAATGCACGAAAGCCGCCGCTCACGCCTCCCTAGATATCCCGTCCTCAGTTCTCCTGCACTCCCCTCGCGTTCCGTTCCCGTTTGTTCTGGAACTCAGGAATGCAAAGTCCTTTCCTAATGAGCGCCCACAACATGGCGAATATCTGATCGGCTGGCTCGTTTTTCTTTGTTGCCAAACTTTGGCCTTGGCCTGGTGGGATAGCTTGTTAGACGTGCTTGGGGTTGACCCTGAAGGATTGGGCAAGTTGCAGTGCAATGTTCCGACTCCTAGGAACTTGGGCCCGTCCTGTTCTCGTGTGCCGTCAGTATTTGGTGGGAAATTGGTGAAACTTGTTGGACATTGAATGCTGGTTTCGTCCTCTCTCATCTATTATGCTACGCGCGTCCTCCTTGACCGCCTCAAATGTTCGGTGGTAGACCGGCTCTATCAAACCCACTGCGTTCGCCTTGATCGCTACAATGCTCTGCCACGTTTCAACACTTCGAATTATCATCACATCCGCCACTACGAGTCATGCCCACCCTCTGTAATCAAACCCCTCCTCTGTCTGATCTCATTAGTCTTGGCCGTATACTGCTCGATTTCCTCCTTGGTCAACACCCGCAGCACAATCACATAATCTACCCTCTCCTCATAACGCTCATTACCCTGCTCCAACGCTTCCGGATTGACAAGCTTACGGTCAATCTTGGTCCAGCGAGCATTTGGCGGTATGCCTTTCTTGCCAGCGTCCTTGAGAGGAGCAACTCCTTCGCGAACGGGAGCAGGATCCTCGGGAAACTTCTCGCGTGGTTGGCGCAGGATACTCTTGACAACAGGCGGGTCCGGTTTTTCGTTCGATGGGGTAACGACTCGAACTTGTCGCTGGCGATTAGGTTCAACTTCAGAGTCACTGGACGATTCATCGGAATAAGAGTCTCCACCTGGGCTACGAGAATGATGATGACGACGGCGCCTTGTTAGTTGCTTCTGCTCTTCGCTATCGTGGCTTCCAGCCTGCGATGATCGCTCGTAGGAGCCTTGCTCTTTGAGTGCATGGTCTTTTGATGGAGCCAATTCAGCCGCCCTCCTTCTGGCATCCTCTTCTGCTGCCTCCCTCGCTTCTCTTGCTTCTCTGTCGTGTCTTTCCCTGCGTCTTCTGCGCCGTACTCTCCTTTCCTCGTCACTGGCTTCGGTGCTGTGGCTATTGCTATCCAACGTATCGCGACCCGTTGGTACACGGCCGCGGTCATCTCGTGTCTTCTCCGGAGGGTAATGTCTGTCTCTATCTCTCTCCCTATCCCTATCTCTGTCTCGGGGCTCTTTGCTATGGTGCTTGTGTCTCGCAGCTTCGGTAGCAGCACCGGCTGCGGCTAAACCTGCAGCACCGGCGCCGAGTAGAAGACTGTTACTTCCACTGCCATCTCTCTGGTCACGTTTATCTCTTAGAGGGTCGTCACGGGCTCTGCGATCTCTATCCTCATCGTCATGGCGTCTGTGGTGACTCTTCTCGTGGTGTGGCCTAGAACGATCATCACTGCTTCGGTCGTATGGGTCGTCATAGGGATCTTTAAGCCTGGGCTCCGACCTCCCATCGTCGAGAGTTGTCTTTCGAGGTCTATGATGTCGTGACTCATAGTGATCACTTACGTCATCAGGATACGGTGCACGACCGTCTGCAGCAGGATGATGTAGAGCGACCTGCGGGCGGGGAAGCTTCCGACTCTGTGGAGCATCGTAGTCGTTGCGTACATAGTCTCTCGGGATTGATTCATCCCTGGCTCGGTCATGCCTCACGCTCCCAGATCGTGCAACACTCCCAAATCCTCTCGTCGATGGTGGAGGCCCGGCATCTCTGTTCAGATTGGTCCTACTTGGCGGATAACCTTCCAATCCGGTCATACTAAGTGGTCTTTCGCGCCTACCGCCGTTATAGTCGTCCGCTGGCCTGGGCCTGGGTCTGGGTGCAGTGTCCCTGTACATTTGTTCTCGGCGGTCTGTATACTCGTAACCATCATAGTCACTCTCCGGAGCCTGCCGGACAAGGGGTTGGTTTAGGTTATATCCGGTGCGTCCACCGCCAATGCCGGAGCTCCTGTAGCCACCACGATCCGGTCTATCTCTTACATCTCTATCTGCAATGGCCAACCGGCTCATATCCACGCCATCGATAGTATTATAGCGACGATGCTCTCGTCGGGACGAGGTCGACGCTGGCTGTATGTAATAGTCCTCATCTTTACGAGCTCTCGATGATTTTGTCAGAGGACTCGGAGGTCTTTCGATGGCAGTCGTGATAATCGGCCTCGAGCGACTTGGAGAGCTAGGCGCAATGGAACCCAAAGGCGTTCGTGTATTGGCGGAACTGGGGTCTAATGCCAATCGTCGAGGGCGAACGACATAGTCGTCTCTGGGCTGTCTCATTGGTGGGCTGTCTGGCTTGTAATGAGGAACAACCCTAGGTGTGATGACGCGTTCAGCACTTGTGCGTGGGCCTGAATTTAGTTCTCTGCTCGATTGAATAGGACCACGGTAGGGATCGTAGGAGGAAGGATAAACAAGGGTCCCGGTGGAGGAGCGAGCGGGTTGAGTAAGGCGACGACCGCCAGGAGATAGTGGTCTTCCGCCATACCGTGACTCCATTTTGAAGCAGTTGGTCGTTTATCTCCGCAACCGTAAGACAGGAATACTCGAGGATATTTGTGACCGTCGGCGTTAGTGAGGAAGCAAAGGTCGGGAGGGGTGGTTGTTTATCTCTGAGCAGGCTGATCAGGCAACGCAAGCAATGCTACACAGGACCGTGCAGCCAGCAATAGATCGTCTCGTGGTTGCGTGCATTCCTTGGCAGGCGAATTTGCGTGGAACCAGAGGGAAAAAGGCTGAGTAGTCGGAGTGGGAGAGAACACGGTTGATGACACACAGGGCTGGAGGCCACTAAGGAATTGGTGAGACTCGGTTAGCAGTTGTCAGATTCCCGACCGATAGATAGCAAAGCAAAAGAGGCTCTTTTACGGAGAATTGTACGCGGATGTCGGTAGAGGGTTGGAGGCAAATGATGATACAACTGAGTCAGCTGGAGAGGCAAAAGATTGCCTAGAGGTGATGCGGCGACTGTTATATGTGGAGTCAAGCGATTGATTACCGACAAGGCATTGTGAAGCATTGTTGGATTTGAAATTCAACTCCGTCTACTCTACCCTATTCCATTGGCCTTTCACTTCGACTGGGGACTTCAACCATTGGCTCCCTTCAGCCCATAATCGCTTGTACTACCAAGTTTTCTTCATTGTCATGATGATGTTTGCAGCTGAAAATGTCTTCACTTGCCACTGGCGGCCAGGACTTACGTCCGTCGACATGGGCAGACCCTTGACACGCACCTTCGCTGCCGGGCTGGCGTGCCCCCTTGGGCAGCAACTTCATTATGTTCGGCAGGCACCGCCATAGCCTACAGAAACCGCTCCGCAGGAGACCGGGAGAAGTTGCTCTTTGATTCAAAAATGGAATCTTCTGGTGGGGTCAGGCGCCCCCAACACCCCGTGCCGTATTCTGGCAGACCATGGTGAATTCTTGGTAGCCGCAAGCTGAAGAGTATATTGATCGGTGAAGAATCCTGTACGACACCGGCTTTTTGATCACCCTTCAGCCTCCAATAAAATCCTCTTGAGACCATGTTTCTTGCTGCCAAAAGGCTTCTGTTAGAAATTCCCCTCGGCTTATCCAGGAGATCAATATCAAATCTAACGTTGATGATTGATAGAATGTACTATTTGCGCCAAATGGTGACTTCAAAGAGCTTGACTCGGTTGCCTAGCTGATGCATGATTGCCTTGGAAGGCACCTAATTATTCGTTGATTGCTGATGGAATCCTTCCTCGGTGGACAATAGTTGTGTATGAGGAATCCTTAGTGAAGAACGGCACGTCGAAGTCAGAGCGGCTTGATGGAATATCGAAGAAAAACACTCGAAAGAAATCTCATCGGCACGTTCTAGGTTGCCATACTGTCAGCGCGTACAATGGAAGATTCGATCCTTAGACACAGTTTACAAACAGCGGAATGTCGACTCCACAGTCGTTTCAAGACTGTTTTTTAGCTGATTCGAGCGACGTCCCATGCCGCTAGAGCTTCTGGAGACTCAAGACAGTGAGTAGGTGGTGCCCCGAGGATGTCCTTAAAGCACATTGTGATGGGTCCGCACAGGTAAAAGCTTGGCAAAAACCGAAAACCTCTGGATTTTGTACTGAGAGCCTCATTGATAGGGAAGTCTATTGCCTTGTAATTCCAAACCAGCAGGGCAATAATGGACTGTCTGTCGAAGTCGCAAACAAGTGTACTTACGACTGCAGCAGGTTCGAATGGAAGCATAGGTTCATCTAGAGATAAGATAATTGAAAACCACTCAAAGCCAAAACTCGTGATGTGTGAGATGTGCGCGAGATAGGAAAGCTTTAAGACCGAATGGTTGAGTCGATGCTTTGTACTGTTGTACATAACGTAGATGTGATGGTAAATGCATGATGCAGAAAGCCACATTCTGTGGATCGTCTGTAGTGATCCATGGCTCGCCCAATGATAAGCTCTGGGTCTGGTGAGAAGTCCTCGGGCAGCGAAGGAAGCTTGCATGAAGCCTACCTCTAGGCCAATGGATGAGAGCCACGAAAAAACAGGCCACGAAGCCCTCGCATACTGGCATCACATGGAAACAACCCAGCAGTGCAGCAGCCAAACACAATCCCCGAGAAGGGCGTGTTGATCAATTATTGAGGCCCATTCAAGCCATTAGAACTCCCGCCCACGGCTTTATTGTTCATACAACTCGAGTTGAAACACATCGAGTAGTAAATGCGCAGTCATTGGCTGTTTGTAGAGTAGTCAAGTTGATTCCAAAGCCTCAAAGGTGACCCAAGTGCTGCTGTTGCCGGGGTGACTTGGGCTTGAAAAAAGAACACAACGCTAAAGTAAAGCAAACGCGAAACTGGCTCCTCACCACTCTCCTTCACCACAACCCACTCCAATCATCAACCTCAAGTATTAGATCTCTTTAAGGTCATCTTGCATAGCCTAAATTACCTCGATTTACCAATTGAGTCCTTGTCGTCAATATTACTGAGAGGTTGAAGCGTGTTGCTAGCAACTCGTCACCCTCCACCTTCTTTCCTCACCTCACCTCCAGAACAAGAGTCATTTCTTGTCTTCCTTTTGAATTGTTAGCTTAACGGTTCGAGAGGCATTCGAGAAAGGACTCCCTCACACCCGTCATCCTGGACTTTGACGCCAGAGTCCCGATCCCTTTCAGTGTCTTCCCGTCGTCGTACCGGAGCGACGCTGCCACAGAGACTACTCGCGTCAGAGTAGAAGGAGAGGCCAACCTTCCTCCAGGAGCTTCGCGCGACGGACGGGAAGGTCACGAAAGTCGGTTCTCCTCATTCTCCGCATCTCTTCCCCACGGTAAAGATCGTACTCGTTACGAAAAGGAAGAGGTCATCTACGAAGAGGATCGTAATCGCCGTCCGCGCCGCAAAGAAGACGTAACCGTCTACGAAGAAGAAGATCGCCATCATCACCACAAAGACCACTTCCCAGAAGTAGAACTCTCCAGAGAACGGTAAGTTCAGCCCAGTCTTATCGATTGACCACCCCTATTCTAATTACCCCCTGTACTATTGTACGGGGGAAAAGTTTAAGCTCAAGCCAACATTGACTGACACTTCTTTCCACAACAGCTACCGCGAACCAGGCTACCAACGCCGCACAGAAACCAAAGTTGATATCGAAGTTCCTCGCCGCGAAGAAGAAATTGATATTACCGAGCGCGACTATCGCCGACGCGTCCAGCCAACCTACGACGTCGAATACGAGCGTCGCCGTCCGGAACCTCGAGAAGAAGAGATAAGAGTCGAAGCCGAAACCACTGTCGATCCACCCACTCGCTCCAACATGGGTTACTACGATGATGATGGTCGCCACCACTCCTTCCGTCACGGCATTGAGAAAGCAGCAGATCGTGTTTTTCATCCCTTCCACCCTCACCACCATCGCCATGAGCGTGAGGAGGTAATCATTGATGAAGAAGACCGCGGTCCCACTCGCGTTCGTGAAGGTGTCCGTGAGAGCGTCCGCTTCATCGACCGCCCCATTGGCCCAAACACTATCACGATCCCTTGCCACCACATCCGCGTTGGCGATCTGTTGATCCTTCAAGGCCGACCTTGCCAGGTCATTCGTATCACCACATCTGCTCAAACCGGTCAACATCGCTACCTTGGAGTTGATCTCTTCACCAAGCAACTTCACGAGGAGTCGAGCTTCGTGTCCAACCCTTCTCCCTCGGTCATTGTCCAGAACATGCTCGGTCCCGTCTTCAAGCAATACCGTGTCCTCGATATTCGTGATGACGGCCGTGTTGTGGCTATGACTGAAACCGGAGATGTCAAGCAAGGTCTTCCTGTCATTGACCAGGGCGGTCTGTGGTCCAGACTCAATGAATCCTTTGCGAATGGCCGCGGCAGTGTCCGCGTGTTGGTGATCAACGATGGAGGTCGTGAGCTTGCTGTCGACTACAAGGTCATCCATGGCTCAAGGCTATAAGCCATCAATCAAGGTACGTACCACCTACCAAAGTATGAGAACTTCGACTAACTCGGATTTGTTCAGGCTGCACGTAGAATCATGAACAACTCTCCATCACATAAAGGCAAGCGTCAGCACAAACTTTACCGCACATCCGGATCATGTTCAATTCTCCGTTCAAGCTACGGAATTTCAACTGTATCTTACTCAACATATTCATACCGCGGCACCCAAATTGTTCAGGCTAGCGGTGGTAATTCATGGTTGCATAGGTTATCTGGTAGATTAGGAAAATTGAAGACTGGATAGTATGCTGATTCGTGTCATTGTGACTTGAGCGTGCATTCTTATGAAGCGATTGCTCTGATGGAAAATACCTCATCTTTCCTCCATGCTGCCCTCGGTATAAACAGTCTTTAATCTCGTAAAGCATTCCCTACTCTGTGAACGCTCTCTAAATCGTGGCTAGATGACGAGTATAGTGATTGTTTAGCGCTAGTATCAGTCCATTGGGGGTCTAGATCGTGATCTTTAATGATCAATGTTAGTGACCCAACGTGCTCAGTGGAATCCAGAGTAGATGGAATTAGATATGACCGCGTGAGTGGGGACTCTGCCCTTGTGGATACATTTGACTACATCTGAAGCTTCTGGAGCTTTGCCTCGGACGATCTTCTTGTTTTGGAGCACGTTTTATGCGTAGGTTAGGAGCTGAGCTGTAGAAGCTGGGGTTGATTTGTGTTGCTGATGGCTCTCTCGTTGATGGTGGGGTGATGGGGTTCGTGACTGTTGCCTCAGCATTGCTGTTGGTCTGCCACCTTTTCCCTTCTTCGACATTGCCGTTTCCCCCATCCTTAAGAGGCGCCTCCTCCACCTCCACCTCCAGCCCCCATAAGCCCTAACAACCCCAAACCCCCGGCGTCCTCGTCGTTTTCCTCATTCCCGTCCCTCGTAACATGCCCACTATGAGTCTCCCATCCCAATATCGCCCCCATAACCCTCCTCGCCTTCTCCTTATCGAGGGTCCCATCACCCTCCCACGCAACATGTCCGTTCGGCCTCACGAGCATGAAATTAGCGGCTTGGACGGTATGTTTCTATTGAGCTCAAGCTTCAGGAGCTGAGATATTTCATGAAAGGGGGACATGCATGGAACACGGCGCTCAAAGTCCGAGGCAAGAGTAGCTGGGAAGTCGCGCGTGGTTGAGTCTCAAAGATTCACGGAACGGGGGGGGGCCGAATGTTTGAATACTATGACTAGTATATCAAGATAACGATAGGTGGGTATGTCTGTTGTATATCCGATACAATAGTGTCAGAGGTCGACAAGTAGAAGGTCTTGGTAGACGCTAATGTATGGTTCATCAAGACTGCTGTGAGAACGTGCGAACAGACTTGAGGCCAGTGGGTCAGAATCAGAGCTGCATCCGAGTATGTTAACATCAAAGAAGGAATAAATGTTACGACTATCAGACGATGAGAGCAGAAGCGAAACGACTTGACTCAGAACAAGTACTTCTAAATTAAGATTTCGAAGTACGAATGCTTTGAAAGAGGCCAATATAGGTCGACCCAGACAGCATGTTTTCTGACCTTTGCAAACACTCAGAAGTTGGCAAAGGTACCTGCTGTCGAACCTGAAGAGTATTACGAGACATGATCTTTAGTGACACAGCGAATCGTGTCGAATTCGGATATGTGATGATGGTTCTTAGAGGACAAGAGTAGCATACAAGAGAACGAAGCGCTTGGAAAAGCGTTTTTGGACTTCATCTAGAGCATGAAAATCTGGAAACCGGAAGATGACTGCGAACGGTATTCTCACACAAAATCAAAAAATCAACGGACTCAACCGGGATTTGGACTATTTGTTGTTAGATTTTTTCGAAAAAGTGAGCTCGCTCACCCCGGGGCCTGAGGGTCAGTCGGATAACCTTCACCGAAACGTGTATTAATTCGAGGATAGAAAAATCCAAAAATCTTTCTCAATAGTCCCAAATGCTGGCATCTAATCTACAGTATAGCAGAATCTAAAGACTCAACTATGAGCGTAAAGTAGTCAAAATTCAGACTCCTCTCTGAAGGTTATCATAGATTTGGTAAGAGTATGCAACGACTTAACCAACCGACCCTCGGCCTGCCACAATTTAGAGCTTCTGGAGACAAGCATACCACTACACCATTGAGCTAATGGATAAATCTTGGGCTATTTAAATATAATCCACTCATCATCGTTCCCTGCGAACCCCGCAAATGTCCATGGACGATCTGAGGTAGGACTGCAGGCTTCCAGGAATGGAGATATTTCCCAGTCATAAACAACTGTTACGCCTGGACGTCCTTGAAGAATGGAAGACTCTGGAAAAAACGACCGGCTTTCTACGATAAATCCACCTTTCCCCAGTGACGTCCCAACAGCGCCTCTACTGCGGCTTTCTCTTGAGAAACTACTCAACAATGACACAGAGGAGTCGACGCGCTTCTACCAAGCATGTAAAAATCTAGGCTTCTTCTATCTCGATCTGCGAGGCACCTCAATCGGCGAGTCCATTCTCAAAGACGCCGACAGGCTCTTCGACGTTGGGGAAAAGCTTTTCGAGTTGGATCTGGAAGAGAAAGAGAAATATGACTTCAGTGCCCAGCACTCATACTATGGGTATGGCGCCTGTCATTGAACATGTTTCTGTACCATGAGTCTCAGATCCCAATTTCAGATACAAGGGCTATGGCAAGGCTGTCATTGACAGAACCGGCACGCTAGACCGTAACGAATTCTACAATGTCCGTCTTCTTCCATTCTTGCCCTACCTAACCTTTAGCTAACCATTGCTTATTAAAGGTCTCCAAAGACGACGTCATCTGTCTTTGCCCACCTCTCCCGGCCCCCGAACTGCTTGGACGGACCCAAGTTCTCCAAAGCTCCTACATCCATGCCGCCCACTCCATTGTCAGCATCCTCCTCACTCACCTTGATACTCACTTGCACCTGCAACCCCCCACACTCCCTTCGCTGCATCGCCTCACATCGTCTTCAGGTGACCAGATCCGCTTTATCAAAGCACCCCCGCAACCCCGAGATGACCGTCGTACCACACTAGGTGAGCACACCGACTACGGCAGTATCACTATCCTGTTCAACCGGCTTGGAGGCCTTCAGGTGCTTCCTCCCGGCGAAGATGCGCAATGGTGCTATGTGCGCCCTTTACCTGGCCATGCTATCGTAAACCTGGGGGACGCGATGGTCAAGTTCACGAATGGGTTGTTGCGGTCGAATATTCATCGCGTGGTTTCCCCACCGGGTGCGCAGGCCGAATGCACGCGATACAGCCTGGTGTACTTTTCAAGGCCGGAGGATGACGTTGTGTTGAAGAGACTGGAAGGCAGTAACGTGATACCGGAATTAGGAGAGGGTGAGGTGGATGAGGAGGTTAGTAGTAAGGACTGGATCATACGAAGAGCAATGACGAAGAGGACGATGGTGTACAAGCAAGGGGACTGGGATAAGGCGACAGGAACGGAGAGACCGAGTGCAAAGAGTCGAATGTAAGACTAACGACAGCATCTAATCTACTCGTGATCGAACACCGAATTATCCTGTTTTCTTTTTATTCAAATTCGTACACGTCCGTACACGTCTTTTCAGTTCTTTTATTTTTTGTTTACATGATTATACTTAACGAAGCACTGGATGAAGCACTGGATGAAGCACTGAATGAAGCACTGAATGAAGCATATATGAAGCACTGAATGAAAGATTTACAGTGTTGGATAATATTTGATATTGATATTGATACTGATATTCTGGAGATTTCCACTCACTTTTGACAAGCATCTCGATACAATCTAGGTGTGTTCAGGTAAATTATAAAAGATTAGAATTACACAATCGTTGACTTCCTCATGTTGAGATGGTTCTTCCCCTTGTTAATTGTATATATGTTGTATACTTCCCGAACTTAGGATTGATGGTTGCCGGCTCTAATTCGGGAAAGGGAGCATCATCACTTTGAAGGGAGCTCCGAGGGAGCACGGAGAGCCTAGATTTGGCTTGTCTCCTACCGGCTGTAGAATAGCTGCGCATTTCGGTTATTACAACATTCGTCAGTCTATATATCTATTTCTATGAATTTATGTATATATTAGGAAGAAATCCATCACTCCTTCTAATTTTTCCTCCTTGGGTGATAGCTTTACACGTTCTCGACATTATTACTACCCGGAACGCTGATCGTCCCCTCGCTCTTTGAGCGCCTGCTCCGTCTCCATCTCCGCATTCAAACTCAGCCCCTTTGTTCCGAAACTCAGCACAAAAGCGACAAACGCTAGCCCGGTCATGACCGCCCATACGATCTTTAACGCGTTCGCGTATGAATTCACAATCGCGGTCCTCTCCGCCGTACCCCCCGGCATCGCCTTGATGGCCTGCACCAGCCCACTGGCATCCTGCGCCAGCTTCGTCGCATTCCTCGCCAGGTCCGGGTACCCGCGGAGTTCAACGGCAAATTGGCTCTGAAAGATGACACCGCCGACGGCAACGCCGATGCCTTGACCTAGCGAGCGCATGAAGATATACATGGCCGCCGAAAACCCAACATGCCTCTCTGTCGTCGCTGCCTGTATGGCCAAGTTCATGCTCGCAAACAGTAAGCCCATTCCCAAGCCGGGTATGAGGTTTAAAAACACAAATGCCGGCACGCTCGTCTCCGGGCCTAGCAAGTACAGCAATCCCATGCCCAGCACCGTCAGCGACCATCCGGACCAGATAGCCCAGCGAAAGCGACCCGTGAGACTGACGGCGACGCCGACGAAGATAGACGCTGGGGCGACAGTGAAAGTCTCGGGAAAGACGGCGACGCCGACGATGATGGGACTGTAGACCTTGACGGCCTCGTAGTAGAGCGGGAGATAGTAGAGTAAACACCAAAGGACCATGCCGTGGACAAGCGTGCCAATGTAGTTGACGGCTGCAGTACGGTTGCAGAAAATGTGTAGAGGGATCAATGGCGTCTTTGCGACATAGGTCTCGTACATGACGAAAACGCAGAGGCCGCAGATTCCAAGTATAAGTGGTACCAGAGTGCGAAAGGAGGACCACGCGAACATGACGCCGCCCCAAGGGACCGGCATGAGGAACGAGGTGGTGGACGCAGTCAGGAGGATGGCGCCGACCCAGTCAAAGCGCAGAAGTTTGCTTGCAAGCCGACCTGGAGGGTGGTGTAGTCGTAGGCAGTAGGGGAGCGTGAGGAAGCCCAGGCCGCAGAAGGGCAGATTTATCCAGAAGATCCAGCGCCAAGTGGCTTCCTGGGCGAAGGCGCCGCCGATCAAGGGACCGGTGACTGATCCAAGCGCCCATGTTAGGCTCTGAAAACCGAACCACTTGCCGCGCTCACGCAGAGGGACGAGGTCGGTGATGAGGATTTCAGTCAGAGAGATGATACCGCCGCCACCGACGCCCTGGATGCTGCGGCCGATCAAAAGAGAGGTGAAATTTTGGGCGAGCGCACCGACTATTGCACCTACCGTGAAGAAAAGGAGGGCGACGAGGAGGAGAGGTTTACGGCCGAGTATGTGGGAGAGCGAAGCAAAGGTGGGTTGAAAGACAGTGGAGGATAGGAGGAAGGATGTCCCGCACCAGAAGGCGTCGATGGCGCTGCCGTGGAGGGATTCAGCGATGATCTAGTTTTGAGCGTTAGTTTAGTTTGTATTCCTCTCCAAACCAGTCGATGGGTCTCAGAAGTACCACGCCGATCAGGAACCATGGAGGGTTTCAAAAGGCTATTGATGGCAAGGGGGGCTATTACGGGAAGAGCGACAGAAAGCGAAGTGGCATCCAAGGCCACTGCGAGAGTAATTATGCAGAGACTGATGAATGAAGCATAGAAGCGCCATCCTGGGTTGAAGTTGTCTGACGGTGACGAAGATGCGAGGTCCAACACAGTCACACTTCCTGTCCTCAGCTGGGACGGCGGCTCCGATTTATTGTCATTCTCGAAGATGATGTTGTTGTTTGCTTGCTGTTCCATATCCCCTCAGCGAGAATTCAGATTGCAAACAGTGGTGTAACGAGCTTTGCCCGTACTCATCCTAACAGTTCAATTGACAGTAACACGTAGGAGCCTCAACCGTTGTAAAACTGTTGCCGTATCTGCAAGCTAATGCTCCTATCGTAGCCGGCGGAGCCTGACGACCCTGTACTGAGTACGTCTACCTGCTTTGAACCTGTATTAGACACCTCCATCACGGTTGATCTAGATAGAACGCGTAGCATTGGACAGCTTGCACAATATCTTTCTTCATGTAGGTACCGTACTTATTGTGTCCGGGCTTGTCGAAGTGTCGAAGAGCCGCTTTGTTGTCCCGCCAATCCATTAAATTCTATTCTTGGAACATATTCTACCGTTTCGAATAAACTTCGATAAAGTGTCAGATAAACTAGCAAAGAGTACGTACCGAAGCTGGTCCCTGCACTGAACAGAACTTCGAGGAAAAGGATCAGAGCCAGAAACCGGTCGAGTAGTGATCAACCCCTTGAGAATCACGGTGGTGTACAGCGGCGAATACGAGGCACACGGGAATTTGCACCACCCAACCGTTCCAGCAGTTCGTGCCTCATCTGAGACGGCTTTGCAGTCCCACAACTCTCCTGAGCTCCTCTTGCCATATTCATTCGTTGCCATGGCGCGATCGATGCCAGATCGTACCTTCTCATTCAACGACGATGACGAGTTGTCGTTAAGAGGGGGCGGCCAGGACCACTTTCCCCATTCACAAGACACTGGCTTCCGAGATATGCAGTATTCCACTGCACCCGCATACACACTTCCCCCAACCAGAAATCACGACGTTAGCCCACCATCTCCTCCAGCTCATCAGTCTTACCTTTCCAGAGTCCCTCAATTACCTCAACAAACAGATTCCTCGGACTCACAACCTGTTCCACAGCCTTTTTACTCAAGAAGGGAACCTCCACCGATTCAAACTAGAGGCTACCGAGACGGTGGACTAGACCATTCCACCTCCAACCGGACTGCATCAACAACTACGCCAGGTGCTGACAACATGGGCATAACAGCTGCTGGAGGTGGCATTGCTGGAGTTGCCCTTGGTGTAGCAAATACCAATGAAAGAGATAGCGGAGTGGAAGCTCTGCGAGACCTGAACAGGATTTCCCAAGGGCGCTCGGGTATACCACCCGAACGTGGTTTTGACACAGTTGGCTCGGACACACCCTACATACCAGTCCCGCCTCCAATTCAAAGTCGGGTAACACAACGAGATCCGTATACCTCACCTGCACGATCGAGGAGCGATCCCTTCGACGATGAAAATCAACACATCTCCGCTGCTCCCTCACCTGCACAGTCTACACCACGACTTTACTCCTCGCGTGACAGCATACCACTGGTTCAGTATCCATCACAAGGGGAGTACGAAGGTGGCAATAGTTATTCCGATAATCCTTACAAGCGATTTTCTACAGCGTGGGATCCAAGAGTAGCGCGCGGCGAAATAGATCACAATGATATTGCGGATGATGGAGATGACGGTCTAAGAGAACCAGTCACACGAAGCAGATCGATACTAGGTCTAAAGACACCCTCCTCCTCGGAGCATGCCGTTCCCGTGGGCGCTGTAGCTGGAAGAGCAGCCGCAGGAGGCGTGTTCGGAAAGCTGGGAAGTTTGGTAGGGAAGAAAAACGTCGTCAGCAACGGGGCGAGAGATCCTAGCGGGCAATATGGTCCTGTGGCCAGGCAAGGGTTTGATGATGCTGGAGTCGAGAAAAGCGAATGGCTTTCCAGACAAACCTCAGGCCGGAGCAGGATGAGGTGGATAGTAGGCACCATTATCGTCATCCTGGTCCTTGCGGCCATCGTTGGTGGAATAGTAGGGGGCGTTGAAGCATCAAAGAAAAATAAGAATGCAGCCTCATCGAACTCGACACAGTCACAAACTGCTGCACAAGACGACGGTCATGGAGACTTGACAAAAGATTCAGCAGAGATCAAGGCACTGATGGGAAATCCAAACCTCCACAAGGTTTTTCCGGGAATGGACTATACACCATGGGGCGTCCAATACCCCGACTGCCTTAAGTGGCCCCCGAGTCAGAACAATGTTACGCGAGACATGGCAGTCCTATCCCAACTAACGAATGTTGTCCGCCTTTACGGCACCGACTGTAACCAAACCGAAATGGTTCTCCATGCCATCGACAAGCTCGGCCTAACAAACATGAAAATTTGGCTCGGCGTTTGGCTTGCCACAAACACCACTACAAATGACCGCGGCCTTAATGGCATGTACGACATTCTTTCAAAAAATGGTGCGGGGCCCTTTGCAGGTGTTATCGTCGGCAATGAGGTACTTTACCGCCAGGACATGACTGAAACCCAATTGGGCAAGGTATTGTCTGATATCAGGCAAAACTTTACTTCTCAGAAATACGACCTCCCGGTCGCAACATCCGATCTTGGAGACAAATGGACACCGGGTCTGGCGGCTGACACCGATATCGTGATGTCAAACGTCCACCCTTTCTTCGCCGGTGTCAACGTCGACGTCGCAGCAGCATGGACATGGAATTTTTGGCAAACAAAAGATGTGTTACTGACACAAGGTACGAATAAGAAGAACATCATCTCTGAAGTTGGGTGGCCGAGTTCCGGAGGAAGAGATTGCGGCCCCTCCAATTGCACGGATGCGATCGCGGTGGATAAAAGCAGTGTGGCGGGGATTAATGAGATGAATAAATTTATGAGCGATTTTGTGTGCCAGAGTTTGTCGAATGGGACAGAGTATTTTTGGTAAGTTGGTACTTGCTTTCTTTGATTTTGGGGCCAGGGCATGGGCATTTCATGGTAGAGGGGTGACTGATGATGCGAGCAGGTTCGAAGCCTTCGACGAGCCATGGAAGATCATGCTCGATTCTCCGGGCAGGGAGTGGGAAGACAAATGGGGTTTGATGGATACGGCGAGGAATCTGAAGCCCGGGCTGAAGATTCCTGATTGTGGAGGGAAAACTGTCTGATCGAATGGCTTCGAAAGGGGGAGGTGTCTATGTTTTGGAGTTGGGGCATTACAGTATGAGATATTAGAGCGGAATGTCGGAACAAATACCAAGAAGAAAAGGAGGGTAATGTTCGGCTAGGTAAAGTATGATGACATGCTTGTCGCGCATGAGGTGGAGGGTAGTGGCAATGGGATTATGGGGTGGCGGTTTGCTTTATCGAGGAAAGGCAGGTAGGCTGTTGTATGGAGAGTATGGCTAGATGTTTTGGGGACATGACACATGGCTCAGGGGGATGGTGGTATTTTGTCCTCTTAGCACGAGGGGAGGTGTGGATAGGGAGCATTAGCGGCATAGGCGTACTTTTGTAGTGGTTAGATAGGCTAATATGAATACCATTCAGGCTGCTTTTGATTTCTGAACATCCGGGAGCCTGATTTAATGTTATGCTTCTGGCCGAACCTTGTCTTTGATGCTCTCAAAAGGACTATGACGCGGGTAGCTCAAAGGGCTGACTGGCTCTACGGACAGAATCGTGACGTTCTGCTCATGGTAGCTGAGGATAGGCCGTGATTGATACCAAAGTACGACCACAGCGAGAGCCACTGTTCAGGACTCGCTCTTGAATTATGTGATTCCATTCAGGACAGCTCTCTTTCCTGGATAGGCGCTCTTGCCTCTCTTCTGCAGTCGTCGTTGTATATACTCTAAAGCGCCGGTTTTGCAGGAAGGACTTTTAAGTACTGGATGAGGGGGATACTGCGCTGATGAGGTTGTTGTAGGCTAGGGGAGATTTTGATAGAGAGGAGCTGTGAGTTCGTTTTGGGGGTTGTTTGCTGCGTGTGGGAAGGAACAGGTACGTTATACTGCGATTGGATTGCTTGAACGGTTGTTGACTGTGGGAAGAGTTTGAGTGTGGTCGAAGGATGTGTTTGCTTCTTCTGCTGTTGTGGGGATATGCTTGGGGGTAATTGTTCTGGGGATTCACTGGCCAAAGTCAGTGTGCTAGGTCCCATGCCTTGTCCGAGGTCGACGTGATCTCCCTGTGATGGTCAAACATGGCCGGTTCCTGGGTTTCGCTCCTCTAATTCTAGCCGGTTGAGCTTTTTGGCAATCTCGAATCCGTCTTCGGGGGTTTTCTGGGGAACTGGCTGGAGGTTTTGTGTAGTAAGGTCGTCGCTCGGTCGAGGCCAGTATATACGCATGAAATATGGCCAGGTGTCTCGATCGAAGAGAGGCATGGGTCTCGACACTGTCGTATCCATGTAACGGTCGAAGGTGTTGCGAGCTGCTACCATCCAATTTGGGTCTCTGGGATATATATCTCTGGGCGTGGTATTAGCTCGCAATTGTCGTCGTTGGTGGATGGGAACGCCTGCAGAACTTACCCACAGACTTCTAAGTCGTTACCGATACATAGTGAGGGGTGAGCAGCGTCCAGTGCCATAGCGTAGAATTGCGGTTCTAGATGTGGGACGAAAAGGAAGGTGGTTGTGGAAATCTTTTCGAAAGCTTCTGGAGTCTTGAGGACCGTGTAGCCGAGTGATTGGATGACTTCTTCGTCTAAGTGGTTGAACGCTGGGTCTTGGAGGTAGATATCGTCGATCTTGTGCTTCCTCCCTGCAAGCAAATAAGTGGAGGGACAATGTTGTTAGCAGGCTAACAGACGAACCGAGTATCTCAAGCGTGGTGGACAAGAAGGCGAGCTCATACATTGAGGCTTCTCTGCCATCTTCAGATGTGAAGCTGCCAAGGCCTAGGCACACACATCGAGTAATTTTGCATTTCTCCGAAGCCAAGACGTCCTCTTCTACAATGAGCTGAAAGTCCTTGAAGGAAACAGACTCCTTCCAATTCTGGCAATATTTCTGGAATTTCTCCAACACCTTGTCAACGGTAAGATCTCTAGGAGCCTCCGTGGGCTTGCCGTCTTCATGCATGTTGGTGTATCTCTGGTGGTTTTGACCCCGAGATCCCTTGATAATATGTGTCCAACCAGATGCGTCGGTCACCCGAAGACGCTTTTGCTGTTCACTTTGCTTCTTGTGCTTTTTCCGGGACATTATGGGCGGATATGAAGTTTTTTTTTTGCTAGGCCAGCAGCCATCAACCAATCCTTCAGTGAAGGGATCAAGAGACGACGTTGACGTCTTCGACTCTATCTGCAATCGAGATTTCAATATGAAGACAGCAATCCTCTTCCACAAGAACTAAGCGAAGAGTATCAAGAATGCTGATGTGTTAACACGACCACCCGTAACCATATCTATAGTCTTGATATGATATTTTTCAGCATCATGTATGAAGTTGGGCCACCGATACTTCTACTTCTTACCAATATAAATGGCATGGGTTGTTTTATTCGTTGGTGCAAAACTAGTTGGTCATTCAAGCAAACTGTAGGTTTTCTGCTAACAAAGGCACATATGAGGAGAGACTCTGGTTGCCTTCAGTGAGGCTTGCATCTTCGAATAAAAGCTGTTCAATCGATGTTTTGAGTATGGAGTCCAAGTCGGCGGTCGCTGAGGAGAATTGCAATCGCCAATTTAGGTTTAGCGCAAGGTTGAGCTACGGAGTGCAAACCTCATCGATCCTAAGGAAAAAGAATCTTTGCTTCATATATGACTTCTTAGCACTACTATGGAGAGTCTAGCAGAATGTCTGCAAAACCCAGACACAGCATCCTTTGTATCATCCTACATAGCAGTGATTTCCGACCTCTAGCAACCTATATTATTCTATTCCTGGTTATCGTTATGTGGGCGAATGGATAATCAACAGAGTAGCGGTATTGTCTCGCCCATATGCTCGTGCAAGATCCAACGCGGTCTTCCCCGTCGAATCAAGAACGTCAGCGTTAGCCCCCCGCCTTAACAACAACTCCACCCTATATGCGTAACCATTTTTAGCCGCGTAGTGCAATGCTGTACCTAACCCTAACGCTTCAAAGCTCGTATAGCTCTCTTCGTGGTGCTTCCACTTCACCGCGTCAATGTCAGCCCCGGCATCCAGAAGAAACTCCATGACCTGTAGTCGCCCCTCTGCAGGCGACTCTGCAGCACTCTGAAGCACGTCCAAATGAGATGCTCCATGTAAAAGAAACCAACAGACAAGAGGCTTGTCGGTTATAACACGACTAAGGATTCGGTGAGCATATCGGGTAGTGCGTTACATAGACATATATGAAGGAATGAGAAGGATGGAGGAAGTAAGGCAGAAGGCAATACGTACGCTAGAGGGGAGGCTTCTAGTTCGCCGAGTGGAGCGTTGATGTCCCAGCCATTGTCGATGAAAGCCTGGAAGATATCAACTGACTTGACGTCTAAGGCTCTCTCAATGGCGAGTCGTTCCAGCTTCAGACCAAGAGCGAGCACATAAGAGACAACCTGGGGCTTCTTCTCATCAATGGCTCTGTACATGACTAAGGCGAAAGGTCATAGATCTGGGCTACTAGGTGCGGGAGCTGGCTCAGAACCAGGTTGCAGCAGCCATTGTGGGAGTATCTCACTGACTGTCACGAGGTCTCCTGTGCCCGCAGCAGCTGCAAGGATTTACGCAGTGTATTGCTCCGCGGCGTCAAGGTTGGAGGGTGATGTTGTCATCGTCAGAGGAGATGAAGACAGTATTAAAGATAAGCAGGCTCTTTATTTTCTTCATCCGGCTGATCACGGCACGGAGGCTTCCTCAGAGCAAAAGAGCCTTACCCTATGATTACTCTTGTAAACCTCCATCAACCTTCGCGTCAGCTCAGCCATGTTGATGTGCTCTTCGATCTACGAGGCTACAATTAAAACCAGTAGATGATAATGTGGCTGATTAGCCGATAAAGACCCAGTGAGCAAGAAAATTAATTGAAAAAAAAGTCTCGATCATGACAGTATTATACGATCGTGAGTGACATAGCTAAAGCGCGAGATGAAAGCACTAGCGGCGTAGTCTAGGAAGAGCTCAATGGAAAACGGCGAGGGTGAGTGTATCCTAAAGGGTTAGGTATAAAGTAGGCCCTTAGCGAGGGACAGATGAGATGATACAAAGGCATCTTGGAGCTACTCTTGAACCAGACATATCTGGATGTTTTGATATGAAGGTGAGGAGAATGCCTAGCTTTCTGGTCTCCAGGGTCGTATGTACCTGTGATGCTCCAATAAATAAATATCAATCTGGAATATTGAACGGCGCTAGCAGCTGGGCGAGCTTATGGATCGAGAGAAATCTTTAATTCTTTCGATTCTTCCATTTCGCGATGAGAGTAGGAAGAACTTATTTGATAGTAAAATATTTTGCAGTGATGGGTGATGACAAAAGGTAGATATTTGTTGATTAATATAGCTGAAACTCTGCGTTTGAAGGATTGAGGCAGTGCGCTCCCTCAACTGGCGCCAGGGCAGGCAATGCTCTCAACTAGATAACAGATATAATGTCCAGAGTGCCTCATCCAACTTATATTTGTAATTATTACAAGAAAGAGACTTCAGTATACTCATACTGCTACACAGAGTTTGGTTCTTGTTCAAAGTTTAGCCAGGAATATACGAAGATTGGGCTACACATCCAAGCAGAAATAACAGCAAAGATACACCAATATTTCTGTACAGCGTCAAGATGCCCGAGAGGCCCAAGACCCATGCGCCTTGGAAGCTTCCAGTCCTTGCACCCCTTTGGATCATCCAGATTTGCCTCGCAATACTGTTCCTAGTCGGCGTCCCAATCGTCCAGAACAATGTGCCAGATTGGAGAAACAGGCATATGGATCTACGGTGCGTATTGTGCTCTGCTCCCAGCGCCTCCTCGTTGTCAAGATTTATTTGTTGCTTCACTTTTCTTGGTGGAGAACCATTGTACCTAAAACTAATGCTTGCAGTACAGAACATGGCTTATCATAGTCTTCTCCGTACTCAACGTCCTCATCAACATTGCCGAAATCATCCTATTCACTAAACATAAACTCGCAACCCGCACCTATCTTATTAGTCAGTGGACAAAAGCGACAATGATCGGAGTGTTCTGGGTTGTTATGAGTATCGCGGCTTATACGCGGATGAGGTGGTCTTATGTGGGCGATTTTGCCACAACGGAATTCGTGTTTCAGCAGTGAGTTGGTCTTACTTGTTTTGCATCAAGTGTGCCGAGATTGAGGAAGAGCAGCTGATGTTCTGGGAAAAGTCCTGCGGTACTTGCTTCGGTGTACTACGGGAGTAGGGTCTATTCCAAATACGGAGGAGAAGCTGGGGCAGAGGGTGGTGGTGAAGGAGAGACGAGGGATGAGGAGACGCCGTTGCTGAGAAATAGTACCGAGGGTGCTTGATCATTATTGAAGGGAAGGATAGATCACGATCTATTCTGCCAGATAAGAATGATTCGGGCTCGCTCTTAGACACTGCCGAACGGGACCTGGAAGAGCGCACTGGCTTGCGTACTATAGGGCTTACATCTTGATTGCGGATCCGTTCTGTAACTACTCCGTAGTGGGTGAGATGAATTCTGGTGACGAATACTTATAGAAGCAGCAAGGGCTTATAAACACAGCCAGGTTCGATTGGAGTACCTGGCCTAGGCTTTCATAGCGATGTCCCTCTGTATGTCTGCGTGGAAATGGTGAAAGGCTGCAGTAGATTCAGGCGCACCCGAAACAATTCAGCATCAGTCTTGAAACGCATCCTCGCGGTGCGATAAAGTGTCAGCAACAACGTTCAAAGGCGTAGGAGATTACTTGCACTCGGCACAGTGAAACAAGTCAGAAGATAAGGTAACCCTCGTAAGGTAGATAATGTAATCCGTGTCGAAAGTAAGGTATTAGGTATATACATATACGAATGAGAGGAACTTTCAAGGTCACGGGTTCTAACTTCTAGGCGCCAAGGATTCGTAGGGGTTAAGCAGCCGCCCGTGATTCCCTCGAATCACACCCTTTTGAAAATTGAACATCTCAAGTTCTCAACGCTGACTGGCTGCACATGCACCCATTTCACTAACACTATTGCTGCTACTGCAATCCGCATGCACGTAAGTGCTTCCAGCCGCCAATGGATTCTTCCTCCCACTTGTCACCCCCCTCGACCCAGCCATATTAATTCACGGCGCGAGGGTCGTATCCGTACAGTTTCCTCATGGGGGTGGTACGGGCCAATAATGCTTGGTTGACAACTCGACATGGCTTTCTTCGCTGTACTGGCGCGGCTAAGTTCTGCCAGCGTGCCGGTTAGCAAAAGGGATCTGGCTGCCCCCTCGGAGCTTGAGATGTCTATTCTTGCAACGCAAGGCTTCCTCTTGTCGCTGGGTTTCATCTTCTATCATTGTTGGCACTTGGCAGAGTTGAACCTCATCACTCGAAACAAAAGAGCATAGCTATACTCTTACACTGCCTCTCTTCCGTTATGCCTTTTTCGTCAAGACCTCTCCTCACCGCCGCCATCTACCTCCTCTTTCTCTCATCACTTGTCTCAGCGCACACGGTCATAACGTATCCCGGATGGCGAGGGAACAATCTACACTCGTACGGCAATGTCACAGACCCAGGCGTTGACGGTCTGGGTGCTGGACCCAACGGCAGCTACCCATATGGCATGCAATGGATATATCCATGTATGGCAAAATCCGATACTTGTACAAGGGCCTGATACTGACAAGACAAAGGTGGTGGTATGCCTCGCTCAAACAACCGTACCCTCTGGCCTGTGGGCGGCGGCGCCGTAGGCTTCCAGCCTGGCTGGTTCCCCGGTCACTCGTCAGCTCTCATCTACATCAACCTCGGCGACGGCACGACACCTGGGAACTTCTCGTTGCCTATGCAAACGGTCTTTGCGATAACTGGACCCAATAACGATGAATACCCAGGAAGCGTATGCATGCCTCAAGTCCCACTGCCCGTCAATTATACCGCTGTAATCGGCCAAAATGCTACGATACAAATCATCGAGACGGCGCAGCACGGCGCAGCTCTGTATAATGTGAGTGCTTCATTTGGACTAAGCAATGCTGTTCAGTCGCTAATTCGAAGATTGCAGTGCGTCGACATCACTTTCGCCGATCCTAAAGACGTACCAGAAGTCAACGAAACGAACTGCTCCAACTCGACAGACATCGGTTTCCAGTTCGTCTTCAGTACGAACAATCTCAAGTCTGACGCCTTACCATCCATCTCAACGCCAAAGTCATGGCCAGCATCAATACCAATCGCCGCAGTAGCTATATGGGCATTTATGGTATAAGGTCTGAGACCGCAGGGCATATTTTCGGCGTTTTGGAACATATGTTGTATTTTGACGATGTACTAAAACCTGCTGCCAGGGCTCAGGTTGAAATCTTTGGATGCGGCGTTGACAAGGTTGGCACTGTGCTATTTACGAGACACTACAAATCTATAATTGCTTCGTTGTTCGTCATTTGAACCGCCACCAATTTTCAGGCATGCCACTACTGCACGCTCATCTCCCGCAAACCTCAGAGCCTCTATCGCTCCACATCTGATAAACGTGATGCCTTCTCACATCAGCCGCAGATCGTTGTCTTGTATATTGTGCGTGGGTCTGTCTTTGCCTTCTTTACCTCAAACTTTGCCATCCGACGACCTGCGAGCTTTACACTCCCCTTCTTGCTTCCCTTTCGATCATCATCAGCACTGCTTTATATGCTATTGTGTTGTGCCAAGACGCATTCTACACCTCTTCTGCCTTCGGATCTTGGCAATCGTTCTTACATTTCTACGAGGATGGGGCGTCACCATCTCAAGATTACATATTGAGTGACGAATGAGATCTAGGCATGATGCGTACTCGCTAGATGAAAGTCTCGATCATCTTTATAGATTGGTGACATAGGATTCAGATACGATACGCCAGCGCCTCTTGATCACTCTCCCACCGTAATTACATGTCAGCCTTCCGCAGGAAGTCAAATAACTTCTGAGCGATCATCTCAGGCTGTTCTTGCTGGACCCAATGATCAGCGCCTTCAATCCATTTCGTACCCTAAATACGTCGCAGGCCTTCTGCACTCGTTCGAGCGAGCCTGGGACTTGGTAGGGCAGCCAATCCTTCGTTCCGGCAATGAACAGTAGTGGTACCTCCATCTTCTTCCCGGCAAAGATGTCGAGGTCCCGCATGAGCTCTGAATTAGTGGCGACACGATACCAATTCAAGCGTCCTCTAAACCAATACGGCCAAACTCGTTGGTATAAACCTTGAGCTCAATGTCAATAAGCCGTTTGGACCGGTTGGCCCGCTGGATCTCTGCGAGAAACATGGCTTGAAACACTGTCTCAGGCATTCCCATGTCCAACGGCATCATGTAATAATTGGGCAGCTTCGAGAGCTCTTCGGCCGTCGAATCTTCCAATGAATGAGGATCATTAGGCGCATCCCCTCAAAAAATCTTTAAGCCCTTCAGTGAAGACATCTCCGCATTAGCAGCCGTAGTCGAGTAATACCATTTATAGTTTTTCCTTGGTTCTGGCAGATTGGCTAATTGTTGGTGTATATCCAGACTGGGTCCTTTTTCTTCATCCAGACCCGCACTCTTATTGAAGGGCAACTCAGGAGCCCCTAAAAACGGATAGCCCATCAAGACGACTCTACAAAACATGTCTGGCCTCGCAAGGCCACACAAGGATGCAATCGCTCCGCCAAAGTAGTGCCTATTACGTAATTTATACATGGTATCCAAGTCGTTGTACCAAAACAACCATATCTCGCATCAGGTTCGTCTAAGGAAAATTTCGGAGATCCACGTCCTCGAAGGATGAAGTGTCCCAGCCTGTATTTCTTCCGTGCCCTCTTTGATCAAAGGCTACAACACAATTTTTAGTAGCTGCTAGGGCTGGCATAATCTTACGCTAGCAATACGCGAGGTGGCGAGCTCTGGGAATTCATGGAGTAGTATTATAAGGGGATTGGGTCGCTCTTCGGCCTCGATTAGGTGATACGAAAGATCGGATGCGCTGCTTGTGACCTGTCGTTCGCGAAGTCCCGCTGGCAGAGGTATCTGCGGTAGAGGCGTCTCAGTAGAGGGCGCCATGGTCATGGAATGGGAAGGTTGATGGCATTGAATATTAAGGAGTCAACATTACTCGTCATCGAATGAGAAAACCATGTTTGCTATCGTTCAAGTGCTACCTATGGAGTACAGGAACTGCCCTAATATGAATACAGTCCACACTTTCAAAATAAAAAGGAGTAGGCGAGATCGAATGATTAATGATATATCAAGGTCAACAAGTGCAGTGGTGGTACTTTCGTTCGATCTGGGAAACTTCCAAGTAATCTTCTTAGAACTCAATAGGTCATATCGATTCAACTATAAAACTATCAAATGAAAACCTCAGTAGTGGTAGCGTACAACATGACGTTCGAGGCGCGCACAAAGTTTACAGAAGGGCCAGACCACTGCTGTCCGCTCCTGCCGCGCCGCTGCCCTGAAAGTGAAACCCATCAAACTTCCAACATCAGCCGCAAACTGTGCGTTGAGCCACATATCGCCTAACATTCCATGCGGAATCTACCTCATCGTGTACACCTGTTACTTGTATCAGACACCACGAGAATCACCAGGATGGCTGTTCTGTTCCGACGTCATTCGCGGTAGCTTCATCCTCTAACTTGCACTAACTGAGCTCGTCTCCGCCTTTGGAAAATTTCCTTTGTGCCCTCGCGTAAGAGCATCCGGTCACGATAGGAGGAAGGCCAGCTTGGGATATATATCCAAATCATTGACTGCAAGCCCATCTGCGAGTCCGTCTCGAATCGCGGCGCAACATGTTCCATCGCAAGAGAGCGCAATCGAACCCCGTAAATTTCCCACGTTTTGATACATGTGTCATTCTCACAAGCAGAATATCCTACTGACATCAATCCTTTAGCATGTCAAAACCCCTCCAACCGCTGCAGCGTCTACAGCAGCCGTACAGGCCTTCCTCGCCAGCCGTGCCTCCAATGCAAGTCTCTCCAATTCCGCTGCAGCGGCAGCTCTCCGCTCTCACACTACGACGCCTACACCAGTGGGGGAAATACAAACCAAACGTATGCAGCGACGGGGATCTACATCTTCCAATGGGAGCGCAAGTCCTAGTCTCCGTGGAGGGTTACAGCGGCAGAACAGCTCTGGATCGATGACCGAGCGGTCATTCAGGGATCCTTCACCGAATCGAAAGACTTCAGCAAGCATGCGTACCGATGATCCTCCGCCAGTACCTGCCCTCCCCAAAGGATATACGTCGCTGCCCCCACCGCTGCCGGCAAAATCAGGTCGACGGGCAGCAAGTGTCGAGCCTCCGGAGAGGGTCCTTTCTCCCCCTCCCGGGCCTTCCGGGCGAGGTGTCAGTTTGGACCGAGGACCTGGTGCTATGCTGGGTAGGGGCGATATTCGAAATTATTACAAGCCGAAGATTGCAAGGTTGGATGAGGAACGCGCACAGAGTCGAGAATCAATTAATTTCTCGCGACCGATGAGCCCACGGAATTCACCGCCTACCTCACCACTGCCCAGCCGACGTCCGCAATCGCCCTTGAGCCAGTCATCAACTGCTGCGCAGCTTTCGGCAAAGAGCAGTCCTGCGCAGAGGTTACCGGAAGGTGAAGCGCAAAACATAGCATACCGAATGCAAGAGACTGCGGCGCGGCCAGTCAAGAAGAAGAAAACGGTGGTAGCCAGAGACTTGACAGAGGGCAGTCATTTGGCGGCTGGTGCAATTGAGACTAGAGAGGCCACCCCAAGAAGGCAACCGCCAAGTGCTTCATCAACTCCTTCACCTTCAGCTCCCACATCTCAACCAGCTGGGCTAGACAACACTGTAAATACTGCACCTAGAAGGAAAAAGAAAAGGATAGCCCCTGCCGTAGGCACGCAGACGTCTTCTTACGCATCTGATACAGACTCGGTGGTATCTGATGTGAGCAGTTCGGCGGAGCGACCCCGAAGTTACAACACAAGGGCGGCCAGACTGCTGGCCAAGCAACCTTCCGTTGTGAGAGAAGACCGTGAAGCTGAAGAGAAAGAAGACGAAACAATTCTAGTAGAGAAGACGCAAGAGACTGTGGGGTACAAGGGCAACATTAGCACAGGAACAGCTCCGAATATGTCAAAGCCACTTGCAAACGGCCAACAGCATAAAAAGGCTACAAGTCAGCTATTATCGTCACAATCGCCGGCCAATGCTATCTCGCTAGATACAGGATCCACACTTCGACATCAATCTCTAAGCCCAGCACGAGCTGCTCACTTCTCGTCTCAACCCATATCAAATACACCAGAGGAATTGAGACATCAACCGCCAGCTCGCTCAGTGTCACCTGCAAAGTCTGCTCTCAAACATTCTCCGTCACCACGTAGGCCTTCGCCGGCCGGGTTTGTACCTGGAGGTTGGAATCAGTCTCATGGAAAGGCAGCAAGCGAGGCGTCTGATACAACATCAGTCATCTCAGATGAAGGCTTGAAGCCTGCCTCTAGGAAGAAAAGGGCACGTGTTAGCTTTGACGATGAGCCAGTCGCTGTCGGTCGTGCTGCCAGTCCACCCACTAGCCCCGATTCTCCTGTGATATTGAGTCCACAAAACAAGGAGGACTCGGACAAAGCGTGGTATGGTTCCGGACGCGACAAGAATAAAGTGGTCGCAGGATCAGACTCGGATCAAGAAAGTATTATGAAGCCTACTCCTATGCTACCTTCCTTTGGCAGTATACGCGGGCGAAACGACCGGGCCAGGCCAGATTCTGGGCCAACAGTCAACCAGAACAACTCCGACGAAAAGCTTGGCGAGACGCAAGTCTCTACTGACCAAATAGTAGGCGGTGTACTTTATCAAGATTTTGTGAACAAGAGTAGTAGCCCTTACATCAGCATACCCCAGCATGCATCGAATGAGCCATTACCTCCTGAGGTTACGTCCGTTGAAGGTTCCGGCTACCATTCCGACACAGATCCTAGTACATATAGCGATGATGGGGCCGAATCGTACAATTCGCCAACTACTCTGGCCTCGTCCTTATCGAGTAACGGAACCGCCCTTGGTCAGAAATTTGCACCCACCAACAGTGCAGTCGAGGAGGAGTCGTCAACGCAGGTAACTATCAGTTCCGTACCATCAATTGCAGTCCAACCTGCCACCCCAGGCACAGAAAGTCGTGAAACAGATCAAGAAGATTGGTTTGGAATGCCAGGTGGTTTCCCTTCTTCGAGCGACGTCTCGCAATTTCAAGAGCATTCTACAGCCCCTTTCGTGGAGCATTATGCGACAGACCCAACGCCCGCCAGTATAGGGATCTCAGAGCCCGAGCCTGAAGCTACTCACCATGAACCTGGATCTCCAGTTGTTGGGGAAGTTGCAGAGGGTCTACGGATACAAACTGATCCACATCATGACGAGGAATCCGAGGATTCGGGCAGCAGCATCTACAGCGATGCGGCAGAAGATCTATCGGACCTTGAGGGCGACGGTTTTGGATCCATTAATGCTATTGTCGAAAGCCCTGTCATTGCACCAGTCGCTAAACCAAATAGACCTAATCCTTTGGCCAGGAACGAGAGTGAACTTTCCGAACCAGCACAAGAGGAAGGATGGGACCGAGCACAACAATATTGGTCTGGCCTGAGTCAAAGTCGTAAACAACAGATGGAGAGAGCAGCTGCCCCGGGCACGGCTGATGACCCTCCAACAGAATTGAGACCAAAGCCGAAAAAGAAGGGAAAGGTAGTGGCACAACAAGCTTCTCAGCCGCGAGACACGAATCAGGATGCACCATTTCCACCTTGGCCGGACAAGCAGTATCGCGAGGACATAGTGAGAGCCAAATCGCCCACTGTGCCTGCGATGAAGAAGTCAATGCGAGCTTCTGGACCAGAGTCTCCACCGGAAACGCACATGCGTTCATCAATGCGAAAGAGCGCACCTCCGAAATCTTCAGAGCCTAGGGGTGCGCTGCAAAAGAAGCAACGTCCCGTATCCGCAGTAGCTATGGTCGACTATAATAAACCCCAGGACAAGTCAACCGTAAATCACGATCGTGCCGCTTCCATGGGTACGCAGCAAAGTTCTCTAACTCCTGTGGTCGCTCAGCCAAAGAAGAAGTCGACAATGCGTCGTGCCGTCTCCAACGGTAGCGACTCTTCAAGCAGTTTCAAGAAGGCAAGGTCTTCTACCACGGCTGATGGTAACCGTTATTCGATGAGACGATCAATGCGAAGTGGATCCGTCGATTCTCGACCTCAGTCAGCCAACATTCGTGCTTTCAGTGCTCGTTCCCCATCACCAAGTGGACCTGTCACAAGACGACCTTTCAGTTCTATTGGTCCTAGCACTGTCGGCCCAGGTATGCGAACATCCATGCGAAGCTCTATGGACTCTGGGAGGCAGAATCGCACAAAGTCCCCGGTCCGCTCTCTTGGGTTCGGTAGGGGCTCCAAGCCTACGCCGGCAGCATCAAAACCAAAGTCCCGCTTCTCTAGCCGCTTCGGCGATTCCAGTGACGAAGAGGACGATGGCCCGCGGTTGGCCCGCAGCCGCTTCGCCGACTCTAGCGACGAAGACGAACCAACCGGTCTCACGCCAGTCCGCGGGATCCCCCGGCGAATCGACGAAGGCGACTCCACCGAACTCGAAGACAGTGACACCGAGAACTCCCCCCCAACTCCACGAACAAAGCCCGCACGTACTGCCCCACCTTCCAAACTTGAAGGTACCGCCGTCGCCACTGGCTCCCTACGCAGCGGCGTCCCCACAGAAGTAGGCACAGGCTTGCAGGCCAAACGCGCAGCCGAGAACGAAAAGAAGAAGCGCTCTTTCTTCGGCGCCCTAGGTAGCAAACGCCGCGACGATAGTAAAGTCCGCACATCGGACGTCGAGAGCGCCGCTCGCGCCATATCTCCACTTTCTCCCGTTGCAAGCCCAAAAGCAGACCGAGTGCTCGGTGAAGCTGTTTCCCCCACCGCCCAGCGAGCAAACGTAAGCCCAAAGAGTCCGGCGAGCCCAAGAAGCCCAAAGCTACAGAGGAGGAACACGCCGATGCGGCTGCCGATGGATTCCTGGCCGTTGCCGCAGAGTCCTGTCAGTGTTGCAGATGGCAGGCCGAATACAAGTGATGGCGGGACTGCTGGGGGAAAGCAGAGGGAAAGGCCAGAGTTGGGGAATCGCAGGAGTACAGGACAGGTGATTAATGGGGTGGTGGTGAGCGCGAAGACGGGGAAGAAAAAGAGGTTTCCGATGTTGAGGAAGGCGTTTGGGTTGCATGATTGAAGGGGGTTGTGATACACACTCGCTGCGTCTTTTCCAGTTTCCAAATTTGAGAGCGTCTTCCTCTCTCATTTCGCGATGGCTCGGTCTTTTGGTCAGCAGAGATCTCGAGTCATATTTATCATCCTCTCGTTTTTCACAACAAGCAAGCGAGTATAAAGAGCGAGGACAGTTTCATTTCAGCCCCTGTTGTTGTGATATGTTGGTATAAGGTATTTATTTGAAACTGCCGATATGGCTCGCGGTAGCGCTAATAATTGGTATATAATTCGACCATATTTATACGTTTGAGGATGAACATTTGCTTTTCGTTAGATATGGAGGACCAATAGGATTGTGTACTCCTCATTTTCCATCCATCCTGTCCTCGTCCCTTCCATTCCCAACCCCCTGCCCTAGTTAGTCGAGTGAGAAATCAGTTGCGGAGAGGCGAGTGGCAAGAGATGAGGGAAGCGGAAGGAAAGGAAGGAAAAAAAGGGCGGGGGATTGTCATTGATCAGCGGCATGGACTATTAAAACTCGAATTTGTTCGAGTGGGAAATACATTATTTATATCTATTTTACATCTAACACATCCCTACATTCTAATACCATCACGCTCGGTCTGAATAATAGATCTAGCAACTGTAGAGATGAAACTGGGTGGACGGACGCCCATGAACAATAAGACACTCGCGCCCCAAATCGGAAAATTCTAGGGTATATATGTCTAAACGTAAACGAGACGACGAGGCCTAAAAAGGGTTGTTATACCGTACGACCATTGTACTCCCTCCGAACGCCCGTTACGCCGGTGTGGGATACCTTGCCGTGACTCCTATGCGTTGAGGTGGTAGGTGGTGGTTAAATGGGATGGGGAAATGACTGAGATGCGGATCCGCTATGGCTCGAGCGGTTGGCTTTGAGGGTTTTCGCAGTGCAGCTCTCCGGGATGCTGATAGGAGTTGCCAGTCAGACAAATTCCCGACTCTCCCCAATATCGCAAACATCAAACACCCCCTCCTCCGCAATGCCACTCTTCCTCAGCGCCTTCTTTAGCAACACCGGCGGCTCCAGCACATCCTCCTCCGTCAGCACCCACGTGCCCCAATGAATCCCCATTGCACGCTTGCACTTCGTATCCTTGAAGATCTCCACCGAATCAAACGGGTTCGCATGCATGGCGCTCATGACCCAGCGCGGGTCATACGCCCCTATAGGAATCAAGCCCACGTCGAACGGGCCTCGCAGCTTCCCGATTTGCTTGAAGGCCGGGCAGTGGGGGTAGTTGTGCTCAGGGCCGTAGTCGTCGACGTGCTTGGGGAGCTCGGGCACGGCGCGGTAGCCAGTGTCGCCGCCGAACCAAACGTTTTTGCCGCCGCTGGAGACGCTCCAGCTGGCCCAGAGGGTTTTACCTTTGTCAAAGCCGGAACGGGCAGAGGTGTGTTGGCAGGGGAGGCAGGATATGCGGGCGTGGATGGTTGACTCTGGCTTTTCTTGAGACTGCGATGCGAGGTCGTCTTTGCTGGCTGATACCTGGGCTTTGCTGGCTGTAGGGGCTAGTTTGATATCTCGTTCTTCCCACCAATCTAATTCTGTGACCTCGTGGATACCTGACGCTTTGAACCATTGCTTGTTTTTCAGTGGTACGAAGAAATGTACATTAGGATGTCTCGCCTTGATTTTCATTATAGTAGGGTGATCCATATGGTCGTAATGGTTATGCGATATAACAACAGCGTCAATTGTTGGTATATCTTCTATTTGACACGGGACGTCTGTGTAGCGCTTAGGCCCGAGCCAACTAAACGGGCTACATCGCTCGCTGAATACGGGGTCGAAAAGGACGCGGAGGCCACCGGGGAATTCGACAAAGTAGCAGGCGTGGCCGAGCCATGTTGCGCGGAGGGTGGGGTTTTCGCGGGAGGGGAGAAAGGTTGGTTTTCGGACTGTGACGGTTGGAGGTGTTGTGTCTGGGCTATTGTTGGTGCCGGTGATGCGTCGCCTTTACAGAATTAGCCGGAGAATATGCGGTTGGTTTTTCGACATACCATAGCAAAGCCTTCATGATAGTCGGGCCAGACATATTGCTCCAGCTATCCCACGGATTGGTGAACCCTTTTCCATCTTTCAGGTGATGTCTGTTTTCTTTGGCCTCTTCTGGTACAGCACCAGTTATCTGCGAAGTCGATACCGTGGCTGCATATAGAGCAGCGGCCGTTGCTGAGCTCGACATTCTTGAAGATTCAGAGAATGAGCGGCTTGGCGTGTAGGAGGGTTTTTTAAAGGATCGAAATAGACCACGAATGAAAGCACGCATTGGAAAGAAAGGGCAAAGGAAAGGGAGACAATTAGTATCAAAAGGGTGAGCAAAGTGTACGTTTGATGGAAGCCTTAGATCCTGCGGTGATAGCGGGCTTTAGAAAAACAATGGAGAGCTCCGTCGGCGTCGGGGAAACAGCGGGCCCGATTCATGAAGCTTGAAAGATCGGTGGATGTAACAGCTTGAGAGTCCCTTGGGCATGGAACCCAATGTTTCCCTACCTGCAACGAGTCATTTTCCGCAAGAAAAAGGTTCAGATGGATTGAATGTCTCGACGCCCACACGAGCTTCAGGAGGTGAAGGAGGTTTCCTAGGGCAAATATCTGGCAACCCGTTCTTTACGGCTGTAGGTCATGATCGACCAGTATTTGTGCAATTGCTTAACTGCAATAGGGTCTGGGTTTAGCTGGCTTTGGCGCTGTACTTGCTGTCGCGCAGAAGAGCGTTCGTCATGGCGCGAATCTACTCAAGAGACGCCTGCTCGTTGACGTGGAAATCAACGTCAAGGACGAGTCCTACCCGTGGTTTCTCTACTGGATGACCCTCCACCAGCGCGCACAACTATCGACTACACATTCCAGATATATTACTAGACATGGAGAAAAGACCGCCAAACTGGGCACCCTCGAATCCCTCATGCGCCGCTTCACGCCCGGAATGCACCACCTCTCCATCGAAACCGAGAAAATCGAGCACCCCAATGGCTCTGTCCAAACCCAATTCACCCTCATCCCTGGCCCAGGAAAGCACATCCTTCGCTATAAAAGTGCCTTCCTCATGGTCAACCGCGTGCGCGAAACCAAATCCATGGATTTCCAGATGGGAAAGCCCTGGGAAACAATCACACTTACAACGCTCTACTCCCAGCGCCATATTTTCGAGTCCTTATTCACCGAAGCGCATAAATTGGCCCAGCAGTCTACAGAAGGGAAAACGATTGTCTACACCTCTCGAAGCACGAGCTGGGAGAAATTCGGAGAACCCCGTCGGAAGAGGCCCATCGAGTCTGTCATCCTAGACAAGGGAGTCAAAGAACGCATCATCGCCGACCTTTTGGATTTTCTTGCCAGCGCGAAATGGTACTACGACCGCGGTATCCCCTATCGACGAGGCTACCTGCTCCATGGACCTCCGGGAAGCGGCAAGAGTTCGTTCATCCAGGCGCTGGCTGGAACGCTGGATTATAACATTGCTATACTCAACCTGAGTGAGCGGGGCTTAACAGATGACCGACTGAATCATCTCCTTACCATCATCCCAAGAAGAACGCTAGTGCTTCTTGAAGACGCAGACGCTGCGTTCAGCAATCGCCGGATCCAAACAGATGCGGACGGCTACAGGGGCGCGAATGTGACATTCTCCGGTTTACTCAACGCCTTAGATGGTGTTGCCAGTGCAGAAGAAAGAATCCTCTTTCTAACAACCAACCACGCAGACCGGCTCGACTCCGCCCTCGTCCGGCCCGGAAGAGTCGACATGACGGTCCGCCTAGGCGAAGCGACGAGATGGCAGACAGGCACGCTATGGGATCGCTTCTATGGGGATCTTGACAGAGATGGGGTTTTCAAAGCGAGGTTTTTGGAGCGACTGGACGAGCTGGGGATTTTGGAGAACGAGGGAGGGGAGCAGAGGGGTTCTGCGAGGAGAACGAGCACGGCGGCGTTGCAAGGGCTGTTCTTGTATAATAAGGGGGATATGGAGGGGGCGATTGCAATGGCGCCGGGGCTGCTTCCTGAGGATCTACAGCCTGAGGTACGAGAGCCAAAGGTGGTCGAGGGCTCGCGGTGAGGATTTCTTTCCGCAGAGAGTTCGTGCTAAAAATCCGCAATCACGACGACGTCCAAACGCAGGGTCTATAATTCACCCCTCAACCGAGAAATGCTGTGACCGAGCCCAGCCCAACTCACGCCAAGGCTGCCGCTGCGATCCCCTCTGGCGAAAATCCCATGAAGGTCATACAGCCAAACATCAGCCTTCTCTCGACCCGCAGGCACAGATAAGCAACTTCCTTCGGTTCGAGAAGGAAGTCGGGTGACGACGCTGAATAAAAACCGAGGAAAGGTGCGGATGAGAAGAACCGTAAGCTTAGAGAAATCGAGAAGGGTATGAAAGCAAGAGTAGGAAATATGCAAGCAGTAATTTTTACATGATTTGAAGACGAGAAGAATCTAGACAGATCTTTCATATTCCTTTCAATCTTCAAATCCCTTCACGCGCATCCTCTCCACAATTTCTTTCCACATGCCCTCCTCCACATGCTCTCTCCACATTCCTCCTCAGCCCTCTTCTCCCCCTTTCCCTCACTCTAAACACCCCCCCATCTCCAACCCCCCACCCAAACCGCCATCTACCCCCAACTCCCCAAATCCCCTCAAAATACCCATCCCGGGGAAAGGAAAGTCACTGTATGTAGTAAGCCGTCAGGATGAAGGTGAGTGTTTTTAAAGATGGGAAAGGGAGCTACAGTAGGACGGAATTAGGGCGGAAGTGATGACAGGGGCGTTGGAAAAAGAAAAAAAAAATTCACGAGACCATGTGTCGACAAGATAGGTAAGCTGGTTTCTATGATGATGATGGTGGAAAAAAGGTCGGATGGATATCGGGCTTGTTGAAACTTTTACGAGGGCTGTCCCGGAAAGAAAGAAAAAAAAAACCCCGAGTATGGGGGAAAAGCTTCCTAATCAAACTCAACACCCTAAACAACCTTCAAACCCCCCCCTATAAACCTTCCCAACTCACAACTTCCCCCCGCCCTCAAAAATCCCTTCGATTCTCGCCCCCCACCTCCGCGCCTCCACCTCATCGATGGCATTCCCATCATAGCTAACCCCAAAAACCAACGTATCCGCATCGCTGACCGACCCGACCAGAAACTCATTATCTCTCGCGCGGACAAACGCGCCCAGGTCTCGGAAATCGGCCGCGAAGGAGGTGTTCCCGGCGTCGAGGGCATACATGCCTTTTCTGAGGATTTGCGCGCGCGAGCCCGTGGAGCTGACGCCGCAGGTGGCGGTCCCGAAGTCCTCGCGCGCGGGATACGCGCCCTGGGGGCTCGGGAGTTTGCTGCGGAGGTGGGGCGGGAATTTCGTGGCAAGGCGCTCGATGCAGCCGATGTAGTTCATTGGGAGCACTTGGGCAGGGCTGCGGGAGCCAAGCGGGACGGTCGGGGGGTTGCGGGGGTTTTTCTGGTAGAGTGATAATTGGCGATGGGCGTGTTTTGCGAGGAGGCGGAAGCGGCCTTCGAGGGGGAGGTGGGAGGGGAGGAAGGGGAGGGTGAGGCCGTCGCTGAAGGCGAGCATGAGGGAATCGGCGGGGGCGGTGTGGGAGAAGAAGTGGCGGGGGTTGAGCGGGAAGGAGCCGACGAAGGGGAGGTGTTGTTTTGCGCTGGGGTTGTTTTGCTCGTAGATTTCCATGATGGTGAGGCCGACGAGGGCGAAGCAGCCAGAGCCGATAGAGACGTTGGCGGAGCGGCAGAGGGACTGGAGGCGGTGGGTGGCCGAGGGGGAGAGTTTGGGGCAGAGGGTTATAGTGTTGAGGGGCGGTGTTCTCGCGTAGTTGAGAACTTGGGGGTATTTGGGTGGCAGGGGGACTGCCTGGGTGAGCTTCGTGTGCCGTCTTAGTGGGTTTGGGAAACAGGGAGGTGGTGGGTGGCGGACGTGGCGGAGGATTCGAGTGATGGCCCAGCGCCAGCGTTGCAATGCGCGGTTGTCTCCGGCGATTTCGGGGTAGAGGTCTTCTTGAGCGGGTGGAAGACGTTGCCAGAGGTTCTCTGGGAGACAGGCTCGTGCTAAACCGCGCTCGAGATCTTGTTCATCTTGGTTGAGGAGACGCATAAAATGGGCCATCCATTGATAAACGGAGAGGCCGTCTGTGATCTGATGGGCAGCAATGAGGATGGCCTCGAATCGATAGGTGCCTCCAGGTAAAGGTCTCAATGGCATGACGAACATTTTCGCTAGATGCTGGGACGGATCGAAAACTCTAGCAGAGTTCATACAGTGGAGGAAAAAGTCTTCGGATTGGACATTCGGATAATCATCCTCCAAGAAGGCCATCGTTCCAAGGGCTTCATCCATTGCCTGGTCGGAACCTTTGGGCTGCTTTATAACGAACAATCTCTCCGCAGCCTTCTCATGACATTGAGGTAAGAAGACATGATCAGAAAGAGCTTTTGCTAATAACAAAGCATGGTGCATGCGTAAGCTGGCCCATGCCAACTGCACCCTTTTGCGAAATTGTGCTTTTGTCAACGTGCTGCGTACCTCCAGGGTCAAGATCACGTTCACATCAGCCCGACCTTCGAACTCGGTGCCATCTGCATCGAATAATGACTCAACCGCTCCTAGAGGGCGGTAGTAGTATTTTCCCAGATGGTCTTCGGATTGCTGCCATCTGTGATACTGACTCGCGTACCGATCTAGCCAGTGAGTAACAGTGTGCTTTTGATCTCCCATTTTCATCCCAATTTATACAAATTGGCCAAGAGAATGTACATGAATATGAGGTCATCACAATAAGGAATAGACAGCAATATTTATGGAATTGTTACTGTAGACGGAAGATTTGAATATGTGATATGTATGTTACAATTTGATTGCTTGCTTTCTCAACCTCAGTTGCAGGACAGATTCGACACCATAGCACAACTTCAATAGGATTAATTAGCATAAGATGAAGCATTCTCTATGTTTAACACCAAGCGTGCCTAAGGTTTAGCAGCACCAACACAGAGCACAATCTTACGCAAAGGACATACCGTTGAAAAAAACTCCTGATAGGACAGTTTGTCCTACATCTTTGACTGCACCAAGGAACCATGTTTGATAGCGTAAGGAAGATAGGGCAATTTGCTTATAATAAAGACTAAGTATACCTCTAAAGGGCGATCGTTGTTCATCGCTATCGTCTCATCGCGTCCACCGTGCTAATCATTACGTATGTTCGTTCATGCATCAAAAAAGAAACCCGAGTCGTCAGCCACCAATGGCATCCAGCCATGAGCCTATCCTTTTAAGACACAACACAGCTCTCCTGCCTGTCCAAGGGGGCCTTGCTAGGTGCCGCCTCCCATTTCTGCCACCACCTTCCATTCTTAGTGCTGCTCCCCTGTATACTCCCCTCCACTTCCTTGACCTCAACATCTACGTTCCCTGCAAAGGCGGCACCGAATGAGTCGCAGAGCTTGCACTAGGCTGAGATGGCTCACCGGCCTGTTTTTCTTTCGCCATCTCCTTGGCTAGCGAACCTCCAGCGGCATAACCCCCCTCGGTGCGTTCAGGTTCAGGGTGCATGCCAGCCTCGACTTCTTCTATGGAGGCGTCGGGCGGGGCAAAGGTGGTAGGGGCGGGGCCATCGGCGGAGATCTGGGCTTGGAGAGCTGCGATTTCATTTTCGGTTAGGAGGCGCTCCTTTTCGAGGCGAACTTCACGACCGCGTTTGTGGCAATACCAAAAGACAAAAAGGAGGACTAGAGGGAGCATTAGCGACACCAAATACGGATTTCATGCGACTGAGAGCTTATGCAATTGCAGATAAGGATGGAGAAGGATAATACGTACCGAACAGGGCGAGTGAATAAAGTACATTCATGCCAAGGAACGCGGGAAAGCGAAGTTTTAGGAAATTCATAATGGCGCGGAGCATGCCAGCCACAGCTCCTGGTTTCGTAACCAGATCTTTTAGACTGGGGACCTTCATCTTCAAGCCCATCTTCTCGGCCGCGCTGGCTCCTTGCTGAAGATGTTTCGATTTGATGCCTTGCTTCTCTGCGGCTGCAGCAAGCATCTCTGGGCCAATAGATTTAGTCATTTTGGAGGGAAGTTGTTCAATCAGTTTTTGAAGGAAGGGAGGAAGGTGTGCATAAGACCGCTGTAATTGATTTTCGGAATTCGTGAGCAGTGACTCGAGGTCGTCGTAGGCAGTTGGAACGCCATTGACTAGGTCTTTAAACACGAGTGTGAACCTAGTACGCACGTTAGAACCTGATACTCAAGCAGCTAATACTCAAGACGCACTTGCGCAGAAGCTCTTGTGACTCCTTCGAAATCGAGAAGACTCGGTTATTGACAGCTGCCAGATTCAATTGTTCCAGAACCGTCGTCATCTCCTCTTCCTCCTTCGCTGCCTCATAATCTGTGACCTGTCCTTCTTCGTTCGGTTGCGCATCAGGCGATTTCACACCCTCAGCAGCACTCATCAGGTCCGTAGCAGTAGTCTTGCGTTTCCTATCTCTGCTGTCTCGCCGATGCCAACTCCACTTGAATGGTCTCTTTCCTTCTTTTACTGTCCCCACCTTCTCCATGCCACGGCTGAGGTCCTCGGATCCAATGGCTGTTAGGGTACCTTCGGGAGTGTCTGGGGCCTCTGGTAAGGGTATGTTCTGGGCGCCGTTCATAAGCGCGATTTGCGCATTGTTACCCTCGGTTTCGCCGGCGACTGAAAGATCTTGGGGACGGGCAGGTAGAGGTGGAGGCTGTTCTGGGCGTTCTGGCAGCTCGGGCGGCGTACCCTCTTCAGCAATACGGTGTAGGAAAGCCTCGTCCTCATCGGTTAGAATGGGTTCTTCGGACTTCTCTGCATGTTCAATATGCTTCTTGGCCCTCTTGTAATTGAAGTATTCCATCATATTAGCGGTCTATTGAAAGTAATTCTAGATTCAAGTAACCAGTAATCTAGATTACGACAGACACAAGTGGATTCGTTCTGAGGTTGATGTTGATATGAACTGAAATGGGTAGCACAATCTGGATCGCCACCATGACGCGCGCATGCACCACTATGTCATCGCATAGTCTAACCGACGCTAGTAGATCTCAGTCACATGTCAGGGCGAGTTAATCCTGTAAAAGGTTTCTGCACAGCGACATATGCGGAGGTAAGTAAGAGATAAGGTGATCAATCTATCAAAGGAGCAGTAGTGTAGTATTCTAACTGTCTCAATCATTATAAACCAGGTGCTTGCTTCATATAGGACCACTCCAGATTACGCCCCCTTTGTAAATGCAAGTCAAGCACCTTTTAATCCAAAACCAAGGCTTTCCATTATGCAATAGCCATTTAAGGAGAGACGCGAAAATATATGCACTTTCGATTCCTTTCCTTTCCTTATCATCACCACACCGTACACTTACATATTGACAGCAAAGCCCATCACGGCCATGACGGCGGCGACAGCCATGCCAGGCGCAACTCTGCCAGCAGCACCCTTGAAGACGGCTGGGCCAGTTGGCTGGGATGAAGCGACAAAGCCAGTGCTGGCCACCACAGTGTTGAAGCCTGTGCCGTAGACTGGGCCTGGGGCACCACCAGCCGGAGCCGGAGCAGAGGCGGCGATTGGGCTGTTGGAAGAAGTCGGAGTCGCGGCTGCTGGGGCGGGGCTGCCAGCTGCAAGACCAACGCTGGGAGCAGCAGAGCCGCTGACAGGGGAGTTGGTGGTGAATTTGACTTGGGGCACAGTGACCTGGGTGGAGAGCACTGAAGTGGTGGATGAGCTCGGGATGGGCGAGCCAGAAGAGCTTCCAGTGGAGTAAGTGCAGGGAACGGTCACAGTGGTCTGTAGAGAGATCGTAGTGACTGGTGCGGCTGGCGCAGCTGGTGCAGTTGTAGGAGAGTTGGAAGACGCTACGACTGGAGCACTTGCAGGAGAATTGGAAGACGCTACGACTGGAGCACTTGCAGGAGAGTTGGAAGAAGTGACGACTGGAGCACTGATAGGAGCAGAAGAGACGGCAGAGGAGGCTGGAGTGGTGGCCGCCGGGGTGGGGATGAGCGTAATGGTGGTGGGAACGTTGGTAATGATTCCAGGGTTCTGGTTCACGTGAGGAGCGCAAATACCGGCGAGGTAAGAAAGACCAGCCTGTTCCTCAGCAGGGTTGCTTGCCCACGATGAGATACAGCTTTGAACGTTCTTGGTGAACTCCGTGTTCGTGCACACACACCCGGCGTCAGAGTTGTCTTTGCACTTGGTCAAGGTGATCCAGGTGTTCATACACTTGGGGAGAACAGATGGAGCAGGTGCAGATGGCGCCGGGGCGGCGGGCGAGGACGCCGGAGCGCTGGGGCTTGCGGTCGGGGTTGCTGGTGCAACACACTTGGTGCAGATAGTCGAGGTTGAGGTGGTGAGGACAGTCGAAACGCTTTGTGTAACCTCAACCGAGGTGCTAGTGCCAGATGTGTGAGTGTTGGTAACAGGGCAAGTGGTCAATGTGGTGTAAACGCTAAATTGCTTATTAGCTGTCGATCACCTCATTTGTTCAACCAAAGGACTTACATCTCTGTTGTGACAACAGCCTGAGTGGAGCCAGGAGCTGAAGGAGCCGGGGCGGTCGTAGGAGAGTTCGACGATACTGGTGAGCTGGGGCCTGCAGTGGTGGAAGGAGCGCTGGCCGAAGCGCTGGTCAGAGTGCTGAGGCTTGAGACTGGGATGGTTGGTGCAACGCATTTAGTGCAGATTGTCGAAGTGGAGGTGGTAAGAACAGTCGAAACGCTTTGTGTAACCTCAACCGAGGTGCTGGTGCCAGATGTGTGGGTGTTGGTAACAGGGCAAGTGGTCAATGTGGTGTAAACGCTAAATTGCTTGTTAGCTGTCGATTATCTCATTTGTTCAACCAAAGACAAAGAACTTACATCTCTGTTGTGACAACAGCCTGAGTGGAGCCAGGAGCTGAAGGAGCCGGGGCGGTCGTAGGAGAGTTCGACGATACTGGTGAGCTGGGGCCTGCGGTGGTGGAAGGAGTGACCGCCGGAGCGCTGGGGCTTGAGACTGGGGTGGTTGGTGCAACGCATTTGGTGCAGATTGTCGAAGTGGAGGTGGTAAGAACAGTCGAAACGCTTTGTGTAACCTCAACCGAGGTGCTAGTACCCGATGTGTGCGTGTTGGTAACAGGGCAAGTGGTCAATGTGGTATAAACGATTTCAGTCGTGACAACGGCCTGAGTTGAGCCTGGTGCAGATGGAGAAGAAGCAGTCACGGGAGAGTTGGAGCTGACGCTTGCGCTCTTGGCTGGGGAAGAAGCCGGGCTTGAAGCCGGGGCACTCGGGGCAGTGGGGGCACTTGTGGTGGACTCGGGCGTCTTAGACGGGGCAATGCACTTTGTGCAGATTGTCGAGGTGCTAGTAATCAAAACAGTCGAAACCGTGGAGCTGACTTGTGTCGAGGTGCTGCTGCCAGACGTGATGGTGTTGGTGACTGGGCAGGTAGTCAGGGTAGTGTAAACGATCTCGGTTGTCACAACTGGCTGAGTTGTACCAGGGGAGTTAGAAGACGTGGTCGAGTTGCTGGCAGAGGTTGTAGGCGCGCTTGGAAACACTGGAGCAGTACCTGGGGCGGTACCGGTTGAAGCAGGCACAGTGGGTATCACAGGAAGTGTTCCCGGGGCACTGCCGGTGGGGCCGGCAGGGGTAGTGGAGTTGGCAGGGGTTGAGTACGGTACGCTCGGGCTTGTTGGTGACAAGGACGAGGTTGATGACTCAGTGCTCGGGCTGCTGGAGACGGAAACGCTGCGAGCCGGTGGGCCGCAGTTGAAGCCAACGCTGTGGACTCCGATGTTGCACGGTTTCTGGGGAGTATCCTTGGGAAGCTTGAACGTGACTGAGGTGGCGCCACCGCACTGCGTGTTCTTGACCTCAGATCCAGACTTTGAGCAGGATACAGTGTGTTTGCAGGTATCTCCGTTGGGGTAGCCGTAGTGGCATTCGACATCGGTGTCTTCGCTGACGGACAATTGGAGTTTGTCAATAGACATGGATTTGCCCGAGTCGCAGGAAATGGATGGACCGTTGTCCTTGGCAACTTGACCCGTAATGCATTTGTCCTGTATCATGTCAATGTGCTGTTGCATTCAGATGCACGTCGCACCCACCTGGAAGCCAGTGCGAGCAACGAGGCCCCTCTTGCCGAGGGAGTTGGCGCAGGTGAAGCCGCCAAAGTTTAATCCACCATATCTGCCAATGTTGTCTCCACTTTTCAGTCCACTCCAGTCAAATCCAGACTTCTGCTGGTCAGTGCACTGGTTGTCGGTGTTGGATGGGCAGGCGAAAGCAGGGGCTCCAGTCCAGTCAAACTGTGAAGATCCGATTAGCATCGTGCGTACAAGCAATGGGTGGATTCAACTTACGGTAGCTGCAGCCTGCTGGACAGCAAGGGACAGGGCAAAAAGAGCAGCAGATGTCGTGCGCATCTTGACGATTTGGCACAAGATAATAAGGTATTTTCAAGAAATAAATTCAGTGAGTGACGATAATCAATTAGACGTTTGATAAGACAACTCTGCTGAGGAGCCAAAGTAAAGAAGCGAGTGACTTTACTATTGACAACAATGAGATAGAGAGATGGAAAGGTGGGAAATGAATAATATATAGAATCAATAGGTACGCTTCGAGAGGGGGGTGGGATTCACATATCCCGATGTGCAAACACTGCTAGTTCTACTGTGTATATTCCGTACCGCGGGCTCCACCACATCCCCTTTCTTCGGGCCCCATCGGCATCATTCTCACCATGCTCAATAAAGGAAGCGTTGCCGCCGCACAACCAATGAAAGGCGATGGATAGCTTTCCTTGAGGATTGGATGGGGCGTGGTCAAACAACAGACAAGTGTTTGTGGATGCCGATTCATTGGAGTAGAGCGGACTAGCATCGACTAGAACTAGTGAAGATCCTCCTTTATGTGGCGGCGGTTGAAACGACAAAGGCCAAGTCACCCAATCAAGTCTAGAGTGCATGCTAGTCATGCAGGAACACCCGCCCATTCGCGGCCCACGACTGTACGAGAACCTGGCCCTTCCCAAAAGGGACAAGCTCACGGTTTCATCACTCAAAGCGGGGGACATGCACGAAATCTCTGACAGGTCGAGGAGGTCGCAATTTCCGGCTCGGCGTTGAAGCCTTGTAGCGTATTATGTACAGTACTTCCGTATTCCGTACGGAATACTTTGTTCGGCTTCCTTTGAACTTCAGTCAAATCCCCACTATATTTAGCAACCGACACGAGCATGGCGTTAAATGGGAAATTGATTGATCAAGTTTGCTGACGTGCGTGCGTGGCAGTAGTCAGACCCCTCTCGATGGTTTGGATGATTTCTGGATGGTGTCTGGAGTTGATGGCAGACTGTAGAATAGTGCGAAAGAATTGCAGAGTACATCAAGAATTCCTGCTTCATCAAAGGACCAAAACATCGAACACAAACCATGAAACAACCCCCCTAGAAGCTACGGCTCATGGCGTAGTGACATACCCAAGTGCACACACAGCCTTGGGGATTTGATGTTTCCCCACCGCGCCGCCTCCTGCATCAGCCATTTCATAAAGCAGATGATACTTTAATAATGTAAAGGCAATTCCGTGCGACGTGTCACGGAAACAAAAACGCACAGCTCAGGTTCCTCAACAACTTTAGACACCGGGATACTGAGGCTGAACGTGATCAATCATTCAAAGTCGTGCCCATACGCGCGCGTCCTTGTGGACGGATTTTCACAACCGATGCTGCAATGCTGCATGCATTTGTCAGAGCCCGCTCCTTGGCGCCAGCTCTCCTGCTTCTTCTTCTTCTTCTTCCCGGTTCTCTGCGAGTTTCATTCGTGTCAACCATTAAGATGCCTACTGTAGCACTGGCCTGTAGGAAACCGGCCCTTTAGCTCAGCTCCCTACAGTACCTCCTACATAAAGTAAGCACTAACTGTCTTTTAACTTTGGGATTTCTCCTTCAAACTGCGTAGAAGGAATACCTGAATACCTGAATGCCTCTCTAATTTACGTAGCAAGAGATTTTAATCGACAAATGTCTGATGGCATTCCAATCCTTTTGGTATTCCCCATGGGTCAATGACATGTTTAGTAAAAACCGTCGAGATTACTACTACTATCAAGTTTGTCTTGAGAGACGAGCCTGCCCTGATGCTTTTCGCTATCTCTCTCCCACAGCGTTCCTGCTTGCGTTCGTCAGGCGTTGGTCAGGCGCATGTTCTCCCGGCCCATACCCTAGATTAGGGTCAATCATGGCGAGCAAGAAACTCGATCAATATTTCCCCTTCTCGTATCACCATTCAGTCGAATCGTTAAACTACCTGGTAGAAGCCTTCTCTCGACTCCCAAGTATTTAAAGTGACTCGATTGGAATATTGTTAAAGATCCATAGCAAAGAATTCCAGGTGGCTTGTATTTACCGCTACGAGAATCAAGGACATTTGAGAAGCTGGACTTACTGGTATGGTATAACATTTTAGGTGCATTACTATCCACCACCTGTCTGGCAAGTCATGACTCATATAGTTACTTTCGATACGTAAAGAGTCTTCGAGTCCTTTGACAGGACTGCAAGCAAAGCTCTGTCACCCTGTCACTCGCCACCCACATGTATCGAAATTTGGCACCGTGATCACAGTAGGGTCTTCTCGTATAGTCATGAGACAATTGTACTGAAGTAGAATTGAGATACAAGAAAGGCTAGCGGCAGATGAAGACAAGGAGAAGACGACGTATGCCATGCTGATTCGAAGTCTTCACCATCCTGTTGGTAGGCATTGCTCCTTTTCACACGGCAAAAGAGTCACTGTTATTGACCGGAAGAAACCATCATCATGAGCAGAGATTTGGATAGGGCGACAAGTGGGAATGGGATTAAGTCCGAGGAGCCGCTCCAATGACGTACCGCGGGGAGCTCTGGAGTCAGAGGTCCAAGTACGGAGTACTCCAAAAGTTGAGATCATTGCAGAGTACGAGTATGTGCTGCCTCCTTCGCTACAGCAATGGTCGAGACCGACGGCCATTGAACAAGCAATATCTGCTGTGACTCAAGAGGATAAAGACTGTGATTACCATCGGGGGGCGGCAATTGTTGGAAGAAAGGATCCCTGTCCGTAGGCGAGCAAGGGGACCGTTCCCACCCGGGAAAAATAGCCATTCTGAATTCTGAATTCCGAATTCTTGGCGGGGTATTTTCTATTTCCTAAGGTAGATCTATTCTATGTTCTGCCCCGCAGTCTGCAGTGAATAAATAATCTCGACCCAAGGAAGGACCGCTTGTATTGCAATCTAATAGGAGTTTCTTCTCCAGTCACTGTGCCCCACTGCTGTGTAAGGTTCTTTGATGTTTTGTAGAGCAGCAATATCAAGATCGCGTGCTCGTGGTCCTGATCAGGCATGTCGGTGGTTTGAGCGTCTGGAAATGTGCGTCCAGCGGCGTGAACTCACCTCCTTGTACTATGTAGGTAATTGTGTAACAGCGACGAGGATGGCCTGGTACTACTCGTAGCAGGTGACTTCCATGGATGTCGAAAGTACGTCCATAGTCGATCAATGCATCTCTGCATCACATTGGAATCAGGCCGTCGAGGCGGTGAAGAGAAACTTCGCTAAGAGCCAATCAGAACGATTAGCGCACTAAAAGTCAAATTCCACTTTTTAATGTCGTCTGCTTCTGATCTTCCTCCTCCCTTCTCCTTCTCTCTTCATACCAACTCCAGACAACGAAGTCGCACTATAGAAATTATACAAAGATCACAACATACATCAATCCCATAATATCGTCGAGAAAATATGCCCCAGGCTATCGCTGAGCTGTAAATCCCAACTGGGGGGCATGCGGCATCAGCCCGCGTGCTCTTCCAGTTGCGGCAGCCCACCGAAGAATTTCTATCGATCTCGACGACATTATTAATTTCGAGGCTCAAAAGCTTTTCCCGCTGGCTCTCGGAATCTTTTCGAACAGCAACACAGGTAACGCTCGTCGGTCCTCGAGACTGAAGGGTTGTTGTGGTTAGCCCGCGCTTTCTCTCGCCTCTAGAAAGTATCAGCTCAGAGATACCTGACCTTACCCAAATTACACAACAACAAAAACATTCAGAAACCTTGCCTTAACCCTACCTCCTATTACAACCTCACACACGCATCGATCGCACATGTGCTAGTGTTCCACATTATACCTGAAAAATTGCAACGTAAAGGACGAGCAGACATTGAACAATGGCTCGCAAGTCTAAACGTACCATGAAGGCGCTATCGGGCTTGACTAGGAAGGTTTCAGCGATCCATCCAAGCTCCGGATCGCTCATTTCCGGGAAACATGCCAGCACCATGAAGAACCCACACAGGGATGACTCTTCCAACCCAACTCAGATGCAGGCCGGGAGCCCGGGACTTGGAAGCAGTGCCTCTTCAGTCACATCATCCATCGACGGAGCAGACGGCAATGAGGATGATGGCGCTGAAGAAGATCCGGATGAAGATGACAACGGGGATGCAGATGAGATGGCCCCGTCTGATGCCGCCATTGCGAGCAACGGGCACCAGACGGGGCCCATTATTGGAAGGAGTCTGAAGCACAATCCAAGTTCCGGTGAGAAACAAAAGCATTCTCTTGACAATATCGGAAAGAAAAAGCAGCGAGCACATCGCCGTAAGGCCTCAAAATCCATCGGCCAGGTAGAAGACGAAAACGCTGGATTCGACGACGACGATGATTACCATGGTGTTGATTTGATAAGTGACTCGGAAGAAGAGGAACCCACCGTGGAGCAACTAGAGGAAAAGGTGATCATTGAGTCCGAGGAGGAGTACGATAGCAACTGCAGAACCCCACCTGTCCTTCCCAGTATCTCTTCAGATGGTTGGCCTGGGTTTGAACTTGAGGGCAACCTCTTCCTTTCGGACGTGCCTTACTTCGATGAGCAGATTGGTCGTACAGACCCAAGCATTCTCGCAGAAGAGATTGAGATTTTTAACACGACGAACTTCTCGCAAGGCTTCTGTGATATCGAAGTCCCACCACGCCTTACACCAGCACGTCGTGTTCGCTTCGCCGAAGACGTAGAAGAACCAGACAATGCTAGCACCGTTGTGTCTGACACGAAGGGTGGCTCCCTTGGTTTAGCCAAACGAGAAGAGGGAGTTACTTCTGAAAACCATGACTCTGAGGACGAAGATACCGATAGTACTAGTGGAAGATCCAGTGGCTATGAAAGTGGGTACTGCTACGCCGTACTATCGGTTTTGCAACGCTAACAAACGGTGCCTCCAGCTGATCTTGGCGAGACGACCGAGGAAGAAGACGTTCCGGCATCTGCAACCACTCGGCCGCAAGCACTTCTCCGTCGTGCATCCATGTCATCATTTCAGGGTGGAGCGCTGACAACACCAACGCCACGAAGAAGGCTCCCTCCTACTCCACCCGGCTATCGCTGGGGCCCACACATGGGTTCATGGATTGCCGATCCCACAAAACCTATAGCGATCGTGGACAGTACTGGTACCAAAGTGGTCATCTTCCCTCCTCAGCGTCCAAAGAAGCCAAATCAGGTCTTCGCATCACTTGGTAGTAGTGCAAGTAGCGCACACTCTAGCCCTCGCCTTTCCATATCCCAGCTAGCGAGTGCAATAGATGATAGTGAGATTGAGCAAAGCGGCCGCTCAAGTCAAGATCCTGTAAGCCCAATGTTTGGGTCGAGCCCTAATTTGATGATGTCTGGTCTCCTCAACGTCGGTTCCGGCAACGAACATCTCCCTGGTGGACAAGTATTAGGACCTCCTGAGGCCTTTTTCCCTTTTACTAACTTTGACGCTGGTGGCAATGTAATCATGGACGAGGACGATGACGAGGACGAAGATGACCTCTTGAATCTCAACGACTTTATCGATTTTGGCGAGGACACCGACGATAGTGACAATCAGGGGGCCGTTAATGAGCCTCACTCGCCTTCGGTTTCTTCCATGACCAGTGCTGTATCCGCAACCGTGAAGCCTGAGGAAACGCCATCCGGCAACTCTTCCGCTCCGAATCTGATGGACCACCTCGACAACGGCGTTGTCACTGCCTTTCGTCGTAGCCAGCATAACCAAAAGACGGCACAGCGACGGCCATCTGATGGCTCTCCGCAACGTGCTAATCTTGCCTTCAAAGGTGGCAGACACGCTGCCGCTGATGCGCCTCTTAGTCCTTTGAAGAAACGAAGGTTGAGTGATGCTTTTGATGGGGAGCATGGTACGAGTCCGCCACACGGGGCAGCTGTAAAGCGGAGAATTTTGAACACTCACTAGACGTGTCAGTGCACAACGACCTGCATGGAAGACTGTAGGAGTTTCCTAATGCTTGTTGGTGGGCGCAATACTAGTGATATGTGCGCGGAGAAGTAGTGATAGAGGGATAAACGGAGGTGGTACCTTGGTGTGTATACGAAAGGAAAACGGACGCTTGCTTTACGACTTACGAGCTACGACGCCATGGCCTAATGCTCGGTTTTGACGTGGTTGACGTGTCTAATACAGTGCCAAAGCCACTCAATTACTGCACACGGGAACACGCCACGTCTTTCGAGATCTTTGCGGCAATATCTTTCGGTTTCGGTTCCGATAATGGTTCACGGGATTTGTGTGCCACGTTACACGAATGTTATCAGGTGGACGTCGACGTCGTCGTTATTTCTTTGGTGCTGGTGGTCATAATTCATTAATCGGGAGCTGTGGGCCTTAGGGTTAGTCACGTTTCTCGCTTAGGCTATACTCTAGGCCTGTGCAAAAAGCGAGGGTTTTTTTCCTTGAGATACCACAAAAATGTCGGCGATTCATTTTTCTTCCTTTAAATGGTAGCTGAGGCACTCTGCGCTGGGGCAGAGCCTGTGTCAGAGGATTTCTTTACCACGGTATGCAAGAAATAGATTCGTCTTATGTGCATCTGGTTGACTAATGATGATGGTGCGTGGACTGCGATGCACTTACCGCCGTTGACACGGGCCTTGCTCTCGTCGACTGGGCGACGACAAGGGAAAAGCTTACAGTCTACCTATATGGTGTCGTCTTGTATTAACAGTTTTCCGCACGCTAAACGTCACTGCTGGCCTCTAAGATCAACTCCTTTCTCGTCCAGCACATCTTGAGACACCTGCATATCCCATTTACTCCCCACCTTCTGACCAGCTGAGTCTCTCTCCCTGCTACATCGTGCAGCTCTTTGATTATTCGAACCCCATTATCCAACTACCCCACAACATCCGCATCCCTTCCATCCACTCACTCTTCCTCCTTGACACCTCTCAACCTCCTTTATCATTCCAAACCTTCCCCCTTGCTACTGTACAGCTAACTCCCTCATCCTCAAGCCCACCCCAACGCCCCCCTTCGCTTTCTCCCAGGAACATATACCTCGCCCTTGCATCTCCACCTTCCTTCCCCCCCAAAATAAAAAACAAAACAAAAAACACTCCCAACGACCTCGTTCCTCACTCAAACAACCAGGCACTACACTAGCTCGCCAACGCAGCGTTCCACACCTCGACCAAGCTCTTCCGAAGCTCAAAAAAAAGGCCGTTTCCAGCCGCCGGTGGAAAGATTTCCTTCATTCTTCGTCAGCCAGGGTTAAGCTTAGCTTCCCTTTCCTGGGGCTGAGAGAGTGTGTGGGGGGGGGGTAAGTAAACCGTACCTGCTTGGATCCCGGAGCGTTCGTT